>ENA-OWPA01000114-OWPA01000114.1-bioreactor-metagenome-genome-assembly--contig:-NODE-114-length-150443-cov-12.963157_pt1 | contig 150443 bp, 134 predicted proteins | sample MGYA00238139_ERZ651803 | MGnify/ENA primary metagenome ERZ651803 (study PRJEB26909, sample SAMN07631231) | bioreactor metagenome | isolation source: Switchgrass digestor | place: USA: Dartmouth...
GTATTCAAATACGGATTTTCCAGGCAGTGGAAATATAGAAGAGAAAATTACTTATGGTTTCCGGAGATAGAAAATGATCTTTTTGTTTTTATGCCTGGCGCATCTCGAGCTTTTGTTTATCTTGGAAATGAAGAAGAACGTATTGAGGGTGAAAAGCAAGCTAATGGAGAGTTTCGATTTGATATAACTGATTTTGTTAACAAAATTAGACAAAGCAGCAGTGCGTTTGCAAACATCAATCTAAAATATTTCGATAATAAGTGGAGGAACCTACCACTTTTTAGAGTTTTGAAGAGATTGTGGCTGCATAAATTCGAAATGGTATATTTAAATAATATGGTTCGCATTATATCGGAATACGAGGGAAAAGCAAAATTAAAGGTTCGTATTTCAGATTTTGCAACCAAGGAAATTGTTACTGAAAAATATTTGGACAATGGTAGTACAGATTTTCCTGAAATTGATTATGATAAATTATACAGCTTGGAAAAGATTCAAGTCATTCCAGATCCATTTGGATTCTCAGACCAATCAACATCATTAGGAGTTATTTATAAAATTGGAACAATAGACTTTAGTGATCTGACAAATTGTAAAATGGTTATAAAATCTATAGCTTGTAATGGTGTTATGCTGAATCTGGATCATATATATACGGTTTACAACTTAACAAAAATCTCAGACTTTACTTATATTGGCAAGCTTACATTTAAGCCTAAGTCAGCTAATAATAGTTCTAAAAAAATAAGAGAGTCAGATTTATTTGAGAAAATTCGTTTTGAAATAATGTTTGAAGATGGGGACATAAATATTCTTTATTTACATGCACTAGAAGACGGCGATTGGACAGAGATTTGGTATGATGCAAAAACTAATAAGCTGATAAGTGCTTTTGATGACATACTTTATTCCTCAAAAAATTACGAACGGTTCATCCCGTTGTATGAAGATATTACAGATTATAATATTGAATTTAGGAGGGTTAAATGATGTTATTTAGACCTGCAGAAAGCTCAAAAAGAATCGTTGAATTCTTTCGAAAGTATCTTCTGACTACATTTAAAACAAACAAAGATATTTACAATAGACAATTAAAAGAACAATTGTCTGAAGATGGTGTTATTTCGAAGGGTCCGTACATTAGTATGAGTGACTCTTTTGAAAAGGATAAAACTTTGCGTGAATTGGTTGAAGAAGATATTTTATGCAGAGAACTGTTGCAGTTGTCTGAATTGCATCCTGACAGAAAACTATATAAGCATCAGGTGGAGGCTATATGTAAAGCAAATAATGGGAAAAATTTAATTATAACAACAGGAACAGGATCGGGTAAAACAGAATGCTTTTTGATTCCTATAATTAATCATCTGATGCGTGAGAAAGAAAAAGGCACTTTAGGTCCTGGAGTACGTACGCTTATCATTTATCCGATGAATGCTTTGGTTAATGACCAAATCAGAAGGTTAAGAGATATATTTTCAAATTATCAGGAATGTGGCATTACATTCGGAAAGTATACAGGTGAAACTTTAGAAAAGTATAGTGATGCACTTGACGAATTTATTGAACGTGAAGGTACTGAACCAATTAAGAATGAGTTGATATCCCGGGAACAGATGAGAAAAACCCCTCCTCATATCCTGATAACAAACTTTGCTATGCTTGAATATCTTTTACTGCGGCCTGGTGACAGCATTTTCTTTAATGAACAAAATGCATCAAGATGGCATTCAATCGTTTTTGATGAAGCGCATACCTACTGTGGAGCGAAAGGAATCGAAGTGGCTACTTTAATCAAACGAGTTAAGGCAATGCTTAATCGTAACGATATTCAATTTATTCTGACTTCGGCAACGTTGGGTGATGAAAAATCAAACCCACAAATTATAAACTTTGCTCATTCATTATGTGATGTACATTTTGATGAAGACTCTATAATAAGATCGTCAACTATTGCACCTCTGAAACCAGAAATCACAAATAGATTAGATTTCTCAATTTATCGCGAACTAGCAGAAAAAATCAGAAATAATTTTGCTTCCGATCATATTCTGAAATTTCTCAAAGAAAAAGGTATTGCCATAAGCCAGGCAGCAAATACAGATGAAGCTTTGGAACAAACTCTCTATTTAATGATATTATATGATGATTTTTATTATGAAGTCAGACATCATTTATTGAACAAAATAAAGCCATTAAATCAGCTTGCTGATGAATTAAATGTTTCGGTTGACAATATAACGGATTTTATAGCAGTAGCTTCAAACGCTCAATATAACGGTGACAAGATATTTGAAGCAAGGTATCACATGTTTATTCGTGGTATTGAAGGTGTGTATGTTACTCTTAATCCCAGCAATAAACTTTTCATCAGGAAAATGGAGACTTATAAAGAAGATCCGAAAAGCAACGATTGTGGTTTTAAAGTATTTGAAATTACATTCTGTCATAATTGCAATTCTACATTTATTGTTGGGCAAACAGAAGATGGATATCTTGTACAGAAGTCCAAGTTTAATGATGACTACAGTCCTGAAGTTTACCTGTTAGATGGCGTATATGATGAATATGACGAAGAAAACGAAAATGAGAATAAATTCATAGTATGCGCAAAATGCGGAGCCATAGAACGCACTTCATCAATAAATGGATTATTTTGTGGACACGACAAAGAAAATTATAATTCCTTAATCAAAGTTAAAGATTTTGGAGACCAACTGCACACTTGTCCATGCTGTCATGTAGTCAATACTCAGCGCAGTATTTTACGCCCATTCTTTTTGGGTAATGAAGCAGCAACAGCTGTTATTGCTACAGCATTATACAATGAGCTGCCTGATGTCAAAATTACAAAAAAATTTATTTCTATTGATGATCCTTTCTTTGGCAGTGGCCCGGAAAAATTGATTGAAGAGCGTGAGAATTTAGTTAAGCAGTTTTTAACTTTTTCTGACAATAGACAAGCTGCAGCATTCTTTGCTACATATCTGCAAACAACATACCGGGAAAATTTGATTAAAAGAATAATGACAAAAATATGTAAAGATAATTTACAAGTAATATACCAGGGTGTAAGATTGAGCACATTCGTTAGTTGGCTCGAAGAATACTTTGAAAAGTATAATATATACTATCCGGATGAGAGAAAGAAACATGCATGGTTAGCAGTCTTAAAGGAATTGACTAATTATAAAGCAATGAATGCTTTACAAAATATGGGTATATTATATTTTGATCTAAATATAAAAATACCTGAGAATGAAAAATTACAATTATCTTCTGATGAAACAACTACTCTTTTTAAAATGATGGCATTGTATTTCATTAAAGATGCAGCAATAAAATTACCTATTACCTTAACAAAAGCAGATTATAAAAAGCTGTCATATGCTGGAGAAATAAAGGGATTTAGTCTAAACTATACTCAAAAAAAATATTTTCAATCATGGTTACCCGCAATAGGAAAGGAAAATGTTCGTACTAAATTATTGCGTAAGTTGCTTGCTGAAAAAGATGATGAATTTATTTTGAGATTATTGAAAGCAATCTGGGATAAGTTGTTGTATGAAAGGATCATAGAATATGATAGTGAAAGCGGAAAATTTCTTTTGTCTTCTGAAGCAATTACAGTGAAAGCCGTTGATAAATTGTATATTTGCAATGAATGTAAAACTGTAACACCATATTGCTTGAAAAATGTTTGTGCAAATCCCAGGTGTAATGGAAGCCTTGTTGAATATGACTATCTTAAGGCAATGGAGGACAATCATTATTACGATGTCTATCACAATCTGAACATTAACGACTTGCTTGTTAAGGAGCATACCGCTCAGTTAAGCAGTCAAAAAGCATATTCTTATCAAAACGATTTCAAGAAAAAAAGTATTAATGTACTGAGTTGCTCAACTACCTTTGAAATGGGGGTTGATGTTGGTACCCTTGAAACTGTTTTTATGCGAAATATGCCTCCTTCACCGGCAAATTATGCACAAAGGGCAGGTCGGGCAGGCAGAAGTTCAAAGGCCGCAGCATATTCTCTGACATACTGCCCAAATAGTTCACATGATCAGAATTATTTTAAGGATCCTGTAGCTATGATTAAGGGAACTATCCAACCCCCTTCATTTAATGTAGATAATGAGAAAATCACGTTACGTCATATTTTTGCGTCGGCCTTTTCTTTCTTTTGGAGAAAGTATAGGGAACTTTATAAGAGGACAATTGGTGAATTTTTTGAAGCAGACGGTATAAATGCATTAAAAAAATATCTTGAATCTCATCCTGGAGACCTTAAAGAGTATTTATGCAATGTTTTAAGTCCTGAGTTAAAGAAGTATTATGAGATTAACACTTACGGTTGGATTAGTAAATTGTTTCTTGATGATCCTAATAATCCTGGAGTTTTTGATATAGCAATAAAAAAGTATACTTCTGATTTAGAAGAGCTTGAGAAAGCCAGGATATACTGTACTGAAAGACAAAGGGAGGTTGAACCCGGTTCCAAAGAAGATCGCGAATTAGGCAGGAAGATAAGGGATATTGGTAATTCCATAAATACAATTAAAAAGCAAGAAATAATTGAATTTTTATCTCGTAACAATATAATTCCTAAATACGGGTTTCCTGTTGATACAGTGGAATTGACGAGTTTTGGAAAAGGTGGAATGTTAGATTCATTGCGTTTGGACAGAGACCTTTTTACAGCAATTTCAGAATATGCACCAGAGTCAGAGGTTGTTGCGGACGGTAAGCTGATTACTAGCCGGTATATTCGTGTTCTTAGTGGATTTGCATGGCCGGAATATAAGTATGTTATATGTAAAAACTGTCATACATTAATTAGAGTTCTTTGGGTTGAAGTTATTCCTAAAGAATGCAGGCAGTGTGGGCATCCCTTACCCAAAAAGATAAAAAATTACATTATACCTAAATTTGGTTTTGTTATGGAAAACGGTGAACCAGAAGATGCGGGAACAGAAAAGCCGGAACGTACGTATAAAGGTTCAATATCATACATAGGGGATGGTACACGGATAGAGTCGAATACATACTCGATTTGTGGCAAAAAAGTTATTATCGGAAGTAGTAAAATGGATGAGCTTGCTGTGCTAAATACTTCTAATTTTTATATTTGCAAGGTCTGTGGATATGCAAAGTTATACGATAACGATAATGATTTAGCTAAGGAGCATGCCCATTACAAACCAGACGGGTATCCTTGCAGCAACAAAACACTTTACCCATATTCTCTTGGGCATGAATTTAAAACAGATGTTGTACTATTGAAGTTCGTTTCAGAGAATATTACTGAAATTGATGTTGCATGGACTATACTCTACTCGCTTATTGAGGGGCTTTGCAGACACTTGGGTATAGATAGAAATGAATTGTCAGGATGTTTGCATTGGTTCCGCAACGATGAGTTTTCTGGTATAGGTAATTATGGTTTTGTTTTGTTCGATAATACTCCTGGTGGAGCCGGATACGTTAGACGAATGAGAGATATATCTATTCTTATAGGCATGTTAGAAGCAGGGGCTCAAGTTGTAAATGGGTGCACATGTGGCGGTAAAGAAGCTGATACTGCTTGCTATAGTTGCTTATGCAATTACTACAATCAGAAACAGCATGATATTCTTAAACGACGATATGCCATTGATTTCTTCAATTCTCTTTTGAATGGAGAAAAAAAGTGGTGGGGAATTAGACTTCCTGATATTGGCTTAGTATTCAATATGGAAAATAACTGATAAAAAGCAGGCAATTTTTATCCGGACTTTGTGTTATGGATTGATACGCCCGATGTACAATATATTTCCTTTATCGACCCAAAAGGATTGCGGTATTTGCAATGGGATGATCCCAAGATAGAGTTCCATGCCACTATTAAAGAACTTGAAACGCGCCTCCAGCCCTCAAGCGGTGATAAGAAAATTGTGCTGAACTCTTTTATAATGTCTGGCACCCGTTCTGAGGATTTGCGTCAATGGTGGGGGAAAGGCCGGCCGGAACGTAGAGCGAAGAATGTGTTTTGCCTTGATGAAGACGACTGCATCGATGGTATGATAGCAAAAATATTGAAATCGGAATAGCTTACTTGACATATGTAGACTATTAATTATTATTACTTCTAACAATAATCAATGTGTTTTTGGGAGAGGTTATTTTGTATGTTGCAAATGTTGAAACAGAAAACTGCTTATGTTTGTTATTAACGTTTCAAAACGCTTGTGCTAGATGATAGAAATTTAGACGACTGTTGCAATTGACGATTTCGATTGAATCTAATATAATATATCTTTAGTTTTATACTTTTAGTTTGTTAGTTCTATAAACAGAAGTGACGATACAAAGTTAAACTTGTTTCAGTTTAATTGTACGCCTAAAAAGCAGAAAACGAGTAATGTTCATTACTTATTTTAAGTTGATGGACAATACTCGTTTTTTATGGAAAGGACTGATATATATCATCAGGGAACTGGCAAAAAGCATACGCGAGTACAAGAAACAATCCATTATTACTCCCATACTTATTACGTTTGAAGTGGCTATAGAATGTATAATCCCGTTTATCACGGCCACGCTGGTCAATCAGATTAAAGGCGGGTGCGACCTGGATACGATTATAAGATATGGTATTATACTTGTTATAATGGCTATTCTTTCGTTGGCCTTCGGCGGGATTGCGGGGGTCACCAGTGCGACCGCGGCCTGCGGCTTTGCAAAGAACCTGCGGAAGGACATATTTTACAGTATCCAGGGCTATTCCTTTGAAAACATCGACAAGTTTATGACATCGTCGCTGATAACCCGTATCACGACCGACGTCACCAATGTCCAGAATGCATTTATGATGCTGATAAGAATTGCCATCCGCTCGCCCTTGATGCTGACATTTGCATTCGTGATGGCTTTTGTGATGGGCGGACGCATGGCTTGGATCTTCCTTGTGGTAGTTCCGATTCTCGCAATTGGCCTTGGCATCGTGATATACAAAACGTTTCCGCTGTTCAGAAAGGTATTCAGGAAATACGATGCGCTGAACAAGTCGATCCAGGAAAACATCAAAGGTATACGCGTGGTAAAATCCTTTGTTCGGGAAGATCATGAGCAGAAGAAGTTCGAGGCTGCGGCCGAGGACGTCTGCATGGACTTTACCAGGGCGGAACGCATCCTGGCCTTTAACGGACCGATAATGCAGTTTTGTTTATATGTGGTCATGGTCTTCGTTTTGTCTTTCGGTTCATACACCATTATCACCAGCAAGGGACTGGACTTTGACATCGGGCAGTTTTCCGCGATATTGACATATAGTTTTATGATCCTGAACAGCTTGATGATGCTTTCAATGGTTTTCGTAATGCTTACTTTGGCTGCTGAATCCGCAAAACGTATAGTTGAAGTTATGAGCGAGAAAAGCACGCTGACGAATCCCGAAAATCCCGTATATACGGTGAAGGACGGTTCTATTTCATTTGAAAACGTAAGCTTCAAATATTCCGAAAAGGCGGAGAAAATGGTCCTGTCGAACATAAACCTGCAGATAAAGTCCGGCGAAACTATCGGAATCATCGGTGGGACGGGATCTTCAAAATCATCCCTCATCCAACTGATTCCTCGTCTTTATGATGTAACTGAGGGAGTGGTTAAAGTAGGAGGCATAGACGTAAGGAATTATGACCTTACGGCGCTTAGAAACCAGGTCGCTGTCGTGCTGCAGAAAAATGTCCTGTTTTCAGGGACCATCAAGGAAAATCTCCGGTGGGGCAACAAGGACGCGACCGATGAAGAAATGGTCGAGGCATGCAGGCTTGCCTGTGCCGATGAGTTCATCAGCCAGTTCCCGATGGGCTATGACACCTATGTAGAGCAGGGAGGCGCCAACCTGTCGGGTGGGCAGAAGCAAAGGCTCTGTATAGCGAGAGCGTTGCTCAAGAAGCCCAAAATACTGATCCTAGACGATTCCACCAGCGCAGTGGACACGAAAACGGACGCTAAAATCCGCAAGGCGCTCCGGGATTACATGCCGAAGACAACCAAGATAATTATTGCCCAGAGAACCGCCTCCGTTGAGGACGCGGACAGGATAATCGTCATGGACGGAGGTACCATTAACGGCATCGGGACACATGAGCAACTGCTGGCTGAAAATGCCATCTACCGTGAAATATACTACTCACAGAACAAGGCAGGAAATTCAAGTGAAAACTGACAATGCGAAAAATAAGAATGTCAAAAATAGAAAATCGGTAGTCATCCGCTTACTTAAAACATTACTTGAGTTTTACCCGGTAATGCTGCCGGTCGTCATCGCCTGTATCATATTTAATGCTGCCGTGAGCTCCATTCCTTCAATATTTATGCAGAAGATCATCGCCATTGTGGAGAAGTACTGGCAGGCCGGCGACTGGAATACCGCGGGAGGAGAAGTACTGCACCTTGTTGCCATATTGGCGACGTTTTACGTATTGTCCCTTGCAAGCGGCGTTGCATATAATCAGATGATGGCAATAATAACCCAGGGGACCCTGAAGAAATTTCGCGTAGAAATGTTCAACAGGATGCAGACGCTGCCGATCAAATATTTCGATACACGCAACCATGGAGATATCATGAGCTACTATACCAATGACATAGATGCATTGCGGCAGATGATATCTCAGAGCTTTCCGCAACTTCTGGTATCTGCAGTTTCGGTCATCACGATTTTCGGCATCATGATTTACTACTGCCTATGGCTGACGATCGTCGTGGTCGTAGGCGTTATCGTAATGTACTATATTACGAAAAAGATCGGCGGTGGCTCAGCCAGGTACTTTATCAGGCAGCAGAAAGCTATTGGTCGCCTGGAGGGTTTTGCCGAGGAAATGATGGTCGGCCAGAAAGTAATCAAGGTATTCTGCCATGAGGAAGAAAGCAGGGCGGACTTTGACAGGGTCAACGAAGCGCTGTTTAAGGATTCAAAGGCGGCAAACCAGTATGCCAATATCCTGGGCCCGATCCTGAACAACATCGGAAATATATTGTATGTCATCGTTGCAATTACCGGCGGCGCCCTACTGGTTGCCAATGTGCCGAACCTGAGTGTTTCGGGACTTGCCATGAGTATCAGTATTGTCGTTCCGTTCCTTAACATGACAAAGAAGTTTGCAGGAAACATCGGACAGGTTTCGCACCAGATAAATGCTGTTGTTATGGGAATAGCAGGAGCACAGCGAATATTCGAACTGATCGACGAAGAACCCGAGCAGGATAACGGGTATGTCACACTGGTGAATGTTCGCGAGGAAAACGGACAGTTGATCGAATCTAAGGAAAGAACCGGCATCTGGGCCTGGAAGCATCCTCACAGCGACGGCTCCATAACATACACGAAACTTGCGGGAGATGTGAGGATGTTTAACGTCGATTTCGAGTATGAACCGGGGAAAACAGTCCTGCACGACATTAGCCTTTATGCGAAGCCCGGACAGAAAGTGGCGTTCGTTGGTGCGACCGGTGCCGGAAAGACGACCATAACTAACCTGCTGAACCGTTTTTATGATATTGCCGACGGCAAGATTCGCTATGACGGCATTAATATTAACAAAATCAGAAAACCTGACCTCCGCCATGCAATCGGTATGGTCCTGCAGGATACCAATCTTTTCACCGGAACAGTGATGGATAATATACGTTACGGCAGGCTGGACGCCACCGACGAGGAATGCATTGCTGCTGCAAAGCTGGTTGGCGCTGATGACTTTATCAGCCGCATGCCTGATGGATATTATACGATGATTACTGAAAACGGCGCGAACCTGTCCCAGGGACAGCGCCAACTGATTTCCATCGCGAGGGCGGCGGTCGCGGATCCTCCGGTAATGATCCTGGATGAAGCCACGTCATCAATTGATACCAGGACGGAAGCCTTAGTGCAGCGCGGAATGGATGCCCTCATGAAAGGCAGGACGGTGTTCGTGATTGCCCACCGCCTGTCTACGGTCAAGAATTCTGATGTTATCCTTGTGCTGGATCATGGACGTATTATTGAACGCGGCACCCATGTTGAATTGCTGGCGCAAAAAGGCCAGTATTACCAGCTATATACCGGCGCGTTCGAACTGGAGTAAAACAGGTACGCGTGATGGAATCCTAGATTTCCGAACATCCGTCAATGGGTTTTAAATTTTGAATAGATCAAGGGGGCATCGCTGGCCTGTGTCAGAAAGGGTGCAGGTACGGTTGCTTTCCTCAATGTGGTAGGCTGATTCTTTCATTGAGCTCGGTTCTACGTTCAGTGCCGGGGATGAACTAAGTAACATGAAATAACGTATGTAAACTGGCAGATAATCGGACCTGGTTATCTGCCAGTTTTATATCCGGGTTAAACCATCATGTACAATATTTATGTTTAGGAAATTGATAGTGCTGACTTTTTGGGAGTTTCGCAAAGTGGAATGATTTCAATGGGATGTTAATATGCGTTGCTTGTGGCAACGGCTGATGGGGGACTAAAATGATTATGAAAGGAGGTTTTCGCTAATGCTAAATGAAAACATAAAAGCAATCAGAAAAGCAAAAGGACTTACGCAGGAAGAACTAGCTATCAAGCTAAATGTAGTGCGACAAACAGTCTCTAAATGGGAAAAAGGCTTGTCGGTTCCCGATGCCGAAATGTTAATGTCTATATCGGAAGTATTTGAAATACCTGTAAGTACTTTGCTTGGAGAAACTATTGACCCTCCAAAAGTGGATGACTTAAAGACGATATCTGAAAAGCTTGAGGTCATAAACTCGCAGCTTGCTCAAAGAAATGTGGCAAGGCGTAATATTCTTCATTGGCTTTGTATTTCTCTATGTGCAATTATAATAATTGCCTTTGTGGCTTTGATTGTAGCCGATAGTCCTTACTTGTCTTGGGATTATAGCGACCCCGAAACTGCAGTTCTTGGAGTAGGATTCCACATTTTTGAGTGGTTGTTCATTAGAATAGCTCCGTTTGCCTTGATTGGAGCAATTGTTGGAGCCTTTATAACCCGGAAAAGAATATAAAATGGCTCTGCTTTTGTGAGCACAGAGCGCAATTTAAATGCTACCAAGATAACAATTGAGCAAGCCACCCTATAAGCAATGACTTACCAGGGCAGCTTGCTCTTGTTTATCGATATCTGCTTTAAAACCACATTACTCAAACCAAAGGGACGGTTCTTATGGTTAATTTTTAAATAGAAAATGATATACAACAATAAGATAATTGAGAAATGAAGCATATACATAAGAAAGTTAGAGCATTTGATGGAAGTTTAATTGGTAGTGATCGTTTTTGAATTGATATTGGGCTTTGAAGTTAGATAGAGTTTTCTTTCAATCCTTTTCATGCCTGTGGAGGGTGTGGCCCTGGTGTAAATTTTGTTGACAGCTTTATGTGCGGAACTTGAATCAGGTCTAAATCATAAAGGACTTTGACAAAATTTTCATAGTAGAATAGACGGTACTATAAAGCGGCAGTAATAGTTTTGTTGCGGATTGCTTATAAGCTCAATGGTGATGATATTTTTAAGGAAGCAAAGGGATAAATTATTCCATTGCTTCCTTTTGTTATTGATATAAAATTTAGAAAAAAGTTAAATTGTTGAGTTTAGTAATGAGATCAGGTAAGAAAAAATTGAATAGGGAAAAAGTAAATAATTCAAGCCTGACCCCATAAACTTTATTTATTATCAGCACCATTGATTCTATTAAGCAATATTAGGAAGAATAAGATATAAGCTATTGTAATAATAATATGACCTAAGCCTGCTATACCTGAAATTGAAGAATCTATCACAGTTGATATTTCAAGGTTTAATACCTCTACACATCCACGTATAAACATCATTATGATTGTTAATAAAAGTCCGATATTATAAGTTATAAAGAATTTATTAAAATTCTTATTCTTTGTTAATTTGAAGGATTTTTCTAGTAATAATACAATTAATAAGAAAAATGCCCCTAAAACTAATACGTGAGGATGTAGACCGCTTAAGACAGTTTTTCCTGTAAAGTCATTTATTTTTGTAAATTCCCGGTAAAAAGCTCCAAGAAACAATCCCAGCATACTATAGAAAAAACTTAATTTTGCAATTCTCTTCATTTAATACCCCCCCTCTGTTCATTTAAAATTATTTGAACTTCCAACATGTTGAAATTTCAGCAATTGGCGTAATAATTATAACATTAGAAAATATCATGTCAATTCCAAAAAGCGATTTGCAGGATGCATCAAAAAATCTCAGCAATAACCAGACAAAGCCGAAAATTTTATTCTCAACGCGCTAACGGGATAGATATGGATAGAATTGGAAAACAAGTTAAAGTTGAACTTGCAATATTGACTTCTACGGCAAGAGCGGCTTCCGGTATGCTTCCCAGTATGGTAGAAGAAAAATATGGAGATGATAGAATTCAGTAATTTCAGCTAGCATTGCAATTAGTGCGTTAATCAATTGTTAAGTGGTCGGGTTGGATGTTAGGTATAATTATGTGTCGTGATTAAAAGCGATAAATCTGAATTTACGGAGGTAATCATGGAGCAACTGTATATCGATTTTCTTAGCTTAGTTCCCGATGAGTCAAAAACATTTGTTGACGAATTGAATTCTTTCTTGATAGGCAAAAAGTGTAAAAGATTAATAAAGCCCGCCGCTAAAGGTTATCTCGTCACATACTCGTTGCCCGAAAGTGGAAAGTCGCTCCTCAATTTCGTCTTCAGAAAAGGCTGCGGTAAGGCAAGAATCTACGCTTCACACGTTGCGGAATATGAAGAACTGATTGAGAAATTTCCCGAAAGCACGAAAAAAGAAATCGCAAATGCGCTTGATTGCAAAAAGTTGAACGGAAAGACCTGCAGTCCAATTTGTCCCGCCGGATATAGCTTCGTAATGGATGGTATAAAGTATAGGAAATGCAGAAGCATGGCTTTTCTGCCGGCATTGAACAAGCTAAACAATTCTATTATTTGGGAAATGATTGAGAAAGAAATTGTGCTCTCGACTTGAATTTTGAGAGGTGTTTTAAATGCAAACGCTATAAAGTAAAGTTCTCTTTTCTGCTTTATGGCTTGTCATCTATGTTGTAGGGACGAGTGTCTCAGAGAATATATCCAAAAGGATTTGAATTGAAAAAGCGAAACATTTTTCTTTCATTCCCTTCTAGTTATTTTTGATATGGACTGTCTTTGAAACCATAGGAAAAAAACACAATAAAAAATGAAGCGCATTATAAATCACAGTACGCTTCATTGATGGCCGCTGCTCCTGCATCTTAAATTAATAAACCGGGAGAGTTTCATCTGTAAATAGGCTCTCCCGGTCTTTTGATTCTGTTTATTTTTGATTTGCACCGTATAATCACATGGTTTTGTTTAGGTTTCTGTTCAGAGTCCGGTTAATTACCCGTTTCAACGCCTCGCTCACATAGCCTCGACTGCGCAGATGTTCCAATGGTGCCATTGTCGTTTCATCCGCCACGCGCTCCGGGATAATTAGCTTGCCGTTCCGATCCAGAGTAAAGTCACCGATTTGATAGTAGCAGATGGGATAGCCCAGGTACTTGGGTATAGTGTGCAGAACCACACTAATGTCCACTGCCTCCGCTTGACGGCGTTGCGCTTACGACATTGGACATATCACTGAAATCTCCATCAGCCCAGGTCAATGTGCCGTTGACATGCTCATAGTGCGTGCCTGCAGCAGCAGTGCCATTCATGGTGGTATAATCCACTGTTACCAAACAGTCGCTGCCATTGGTTAAAGTATAAATCTAAAGGACTTAACTCTTTGGTTGAGTCTTTTTTAGTTATTGGCATTTCTGGAACTTGACAAAAAAGTGAAATATATTTATAATGAGTGCAAACTCAATGAGTGGTGAGTCATTTATGCGAGTTTCTACACGACAGATTCAAAAATTAAATACTCGTAAAAAAATTATTGAAACTGCTTACAAAGTTTTCTCCGAAAAAGGTTTTTCAGTTCCGTCAAGCGTTATTGCAAAAGAGGCAGGAGTATCACACGGTTCAATATTTGCCCATTTTCCAACTATGAATGATCTACTAATTAGTTTGCTGGCAGACTTTGGAGATAAAATGGGGGTAAGTCTGCATGTACTTGCAAAAAAATGTGACAGTGTAGAGGATCTTTTGAAAGAGCATTTGAAGGTCTTGATAGAATACGAAACATTTTATTCCAGATTAATTTCAGAAAAAAACAGATTGCCTGATGAGGCAAAAAACACTTTTGCAATTATTCAATCTACTGTCGCCTTTCATTTCAGCACTGTCATTGAACGCGAGATAGAAAAAGGAACGGTCAAAAAACTACCTATACATATGCTATTTAATACATGGCTAGGACTGGTTCACTATTATCTACTGAACAAAGATTTTTTTTCAGATTCTAATGAGTCAGTTATAAAGATGTACGGTTCGGAATTACTGTCTACATATCTAAATTTAATTAAAAATGAAAGGAAGGTATAGAAATGAAAACATGTATTGCTTGTGGCATGCCTATGGAGGATATTTCAGACTTTGCGGCAAACGATCCGAGTAAGGATTATTGTGTCCATTGTTCGCGTCCCGACGGGGAAATGCAGTCTTTCGAAGAAAAGAAGGAGAACCTTACAAAATTTATTATAAGGACACAAGGATTCAATGAAAGCGTTGCCCGAAAAATTGCTGAAGACATGATGCGCAAATTACCGGCATGGAAAGAATATTTTGATTAAAAGAAGGGTTGTGCATGGGAGAATTAGCAAACCTACCTAATAGGTGTTAAGAGGTGATCTATAATGCCTTTCACTATCGTCCAGCAGGACATTACCAAAATGAAAGTTGACGCTATTGTGAACGCTGCCAATACCGGCTTGAAAATGGGCGGAGGAGTTTGCGGAGCTATATTCAAGGCGGCGGGAGCCGCACAGCTTCAAGCTGCCTGTGATAAACTTGCACCTATTAAGACGGGCGAGGCGGTGATCACGCCTGGCTTTAATTTGCCAGCTAAATATGTTATCCACACAGCGGGACCTATCTATCAGGAACGGAATAAGGAGGAAAATGAGCAGCAATTACGTGCGGCATATCTGAATTCGCTAAAATTAGCCGTTGAATATAAGTGTAAAAACATTGCCTTTCCGCTGATTTCGAGTGGCATTTATGGTTACCCTAAAGAAGAGGCTCTAAAGGTGGCTATCTCGACGATTAAAGATTTTCTAAAAGATCATGACATTGATGTGACCCTTGTGTTGTTTGATAAATCCACCTTTGAAATCGGCTGCAAACTGCTCAGCTCTTAGATTTGTATTATTAAACGCACGAATCCGTCAATACAACAACAAGTGACTCCACAAGAAGTACTATTGAAAAATTTAAATTCAGCAGCTAGCAGGAAACTTAAAAACGCTTAATTATGGTATACTCCCCTTGAGGAGACAGTAAATGTGGAACTGTTTCCTATAAAGAGGGGTATTTTTATGACTTAAATGGGAAGATAGCTGGTTCGGTAAGCTGTACATTTTTCTTGCTTTCTTTTATTGGCCTTGTAGATGTTGTAGGAAAAGTTACTAATGAAAGAAAAACTTTATCTGTAGAAATATGATTATGAAACGAAAAATAAGGAGTGCATGTGGCATGAAAAAGAAAAAGATTGGACTATTGGGAGGTTTCAGCTATACCTCGACCCTGCAGTATTATAAGAAGCTGATGGAAATGTATTATGAGCGCTATCAGGATTATTATTATCCGGAACTTGTTATATACAGTTTGGATTTTCAACGCTTCACAGATATGGAAAACGAGCGCCGGTTGGAGGATTATAAATCTTATATCCGCTACGGAATAGATAACATAAAACGGGCAGGTGCTGATTTTTTCGCTATGACAGCCAATTCACCCCATTCCGTGCTGGAGGAAATCCGCCCCGAGCTGCCAATTCCTGTGGTAAGCATCGTAGACGCTATTGCTGAAGAGGTAAAAAAACAAGGGCTTAAAAAAGTACTTCTGACCGGCATCCGGTATACAATGCAGTCCGATTTTTATCAAAAGGGTCTGGCTAAGTATGGTATCGAGGTTATTGTGCCGGACGATGCGCATAAAGATGAAATCAATGACATTATTTTCAACGAGCTTTGTAGAGATATTATCCTGGATGATACTCGCGAAAAATTTAAGAAAATTATTTCTGCGTATGATGCGGAAGGGGTACTGCTTTGCTGTACAGAGCTTCCTCTGCTTTTGCAGCAGAAACATTACAATAAACCGGTTTTTGATTCTATGGACATCCATTGTAAGGCAATTATTGATTATGCCCTGTCCGACGATGCCATATAATTACAATGTGAAAATGATATGAGATCTGTGTTTCCCTTGGTTTTTATATAAATATAGGAAAGAGCTGAATTATTGTGATCAGTACCAAGCTCAGTAAAGGGGAAAGCTGGATAAGAAAAAAGTAAATAATTCAAGCCTGACCCCATATACTCCAATGGAAAGTATGAATTCACATTCAGAGCGTAATAAAGCGGTTTCGTCAGATAGAACGGAGGTATTGTATGGTAAATCAAGCAGACGCCGTTGAGATTATTTCTTATGCAGAAGATAACGGGATTAACATTTGGCTAGACGGCGGTTGGGGAGTTGATGCGCTATTAGGAATGGAAACAAGGGCGCATAACGATATCGATATATTTGTGGAAAAAATCAACAGTAAAAAGTTTGTAGAAATAATAAAAGAAAAAGGCTTTGCCGAAATTACAGAAGCGTATACGACTACATCGCACACGGTTTGGAAAGACGCAAAAGATAGGATAATTGATCTTCATATATTTGAATTTACCGAACAAGGATACCTTATTTTTGAGGGAGAAACATATCCCGCAAGCGTATTCGATGGCATTGGGAAAATTGGTGATAAAGTGGTGAGGTGTATTGATGCCGAAAATCAAGTTTTATTTCACTTGGGGTATGAGCATGATGAAAATGATGCCCATGATGTAAGACTACTGTGCGAGAGATTTAATATTCCTGTTCCGAATGAATATAAGCAACAAGGTGATAGGTTAAGAACCTTCTTGATATGTTTTATTGGCCCAAGAGGGTTCTTTTTTATTCGCACCCGACAAGGTTTCAGCACAGCTTTGCAAGCTTTGGGGTCTTTTCCTTTCAGCCATGTTTCTAAGTTGCTTACAGTATGTTTTATGTCAATATTTGGCTATGGAATAAGGCAGGGTAATCTTTAGATATGAAGATATCATTAGCAAGTAAATCAAGAAAAAGCATGAATGATTAAGGAAGAAATATTCATTAGCGCACTTATTCACAAATAACATTAATTATAAAGCTATCCAAAAATGGGCTCATAAATGGTATAATAATACTGCAAATGTAAATATTTACTATTTTATTAAAAAAAGTAAGGAGAAAGTTGGGCGTCATGGAAAAATTTCATATTACTACCGATTCAGGATGTGATCTTCCAACAACATTCTGTAGGGATAGGAAAATTTATGCCTATCGTATGAAATATACCATTGACGAAAAAGAATATATAGACAGTATGGATCCAGAGGGTTGCGTTTCCTTTTACAACAAAATGCGAAGTGGTGCCGTGCCACATACAAGCCAAATGACCCCCTTTGAATTCATTAGCTTTTGGTCAGAGATTTTGAAAAAATCAAATTTGCCAATAGTCCATATAGCTATGGGAAGCGCCATATCGGGTACATTTGCAAATGCTTTAATAGCAAAAGAACTTTTTCTTGAGTCACATCCGAAAGCACAGATCTTTGTAGTAGACTCTACCTTAGCTTCCATTGGATATGGAATGCTGTGTGTTTTAGCTGCCGACATGCGTGATTTAGGGAAGACACCGGAGGAATGTGTGACCCGGATTGAAAGTCTCAAGATTTTGATAAACACTTATTACACAACCGATGAATTGAAATATCTATATCGCAGTGGAAGGGTAAAAAGAGCAGAAGCTATAGTTGCAACCACTTTGAGAATTAATCCTATTCTAAACCTTGATAAAGAGGGTCATCTTATTGTGCAGGAAAAAATCATGGGCCGGAAGAGGGCGTTTAACCGTATAATCGAGATTGTTAAGGAGCGTGTGACTGATCCTGCCAGCCAAACAGTTTATATCTGCCACTCAGACTTGAAAGCCGAAGAGGTTGAAGCCTTTTCGAAAATACTCATTGATAGAATCGGTTTTAGAGATTCCTTTATTAGTTACATAGGACCAACGATCGGTTCTCATTCCGGGCCTGGACTTATTGCCGCATTTTTTATCGGAAAACCAAGAGAGTAAAGAAAATTTATAATTTAAACTCCCGGCTTACTGCCGGGAGTTTAAATTATATTTTTGGTTGTTTAACTTTTCACTTGTATGTATCTTGCAACCCGGCAACATTGGTTAAGAATTTAGGCATTTTACAGAAATTGGGCTATAAATCATTTTATCCGCACCCACAAAGCGTAATCAATGTCTTGTAAGCATCATGTTTCTATCTCTAAATTCATTATAATTAACCTCTTATCAGCTGACATTTGAACTAATAAATTTTGACGAACTATAAAAAAATAATAACTATACCTATTTACATTTTTGATTTTTTAAAATATATTGAATGCATAGTTCGATAAATATCGACTCTAATATATTGTCTAATTTCGGATTAGTCTATATGTAAAATCAATAAGTTAATGGGGGGATGAATGAAACTGAAAAGTCTTAGAGGTAAGTTATTGTGTTTTGCAGTGCAGTTGCTGTTTATGTACTAGGGCTGTTTATAGCGTCAAGAGTGATAGCACGTTTTGTCAACTATTGACGAGCCGTTCAAGTATTGTTAATTTCTAAAAATAATGGCTATTTCGACATTTATGTCCAAAGTTAATCTTTCATTATTTATACTAAATTTAAAATAAAAAGGTCGTACCGCTTTTATTTTTTGAAAATGGGAAGCAAGACAACTTTGCGCATTGGTCTTTGCCAGTTAATTCACAGGGGGGCTTAACAGATGAAAAGGAGATCCAGATGGCAATTATTATCCTTCGCAATTGCTTTACTCATGCTCTTATTCAATGTTCTAAATCCGGACGCTGTAAATGCCGAAGATTCGGCATTGCCCGGCGCGTTTTCCGTCGTTTATAATGGCAACGGCGCCGACAGCGGTTCGGTTCCGGTTGATTCCAACACATATATGGAAGGGGATATGGTACAGGTCCTGGGCAACACGGGTGGATTGACGAGAAACGGATGATATAAATTTGGTGGCTGGATGACAGGGGATACCGTTTACCAGCCTGGAAATATCTTTACTATTGGAAACGATGATGTTGTCCTGACTGCCATTTGGATCCCTGTCCACAATGTTATTTACGACGGCAATGGTGCAGACACAGGAAGTGTACCTGTCGATACGCTGAAGTATCCCAGCGGGGCGCGTGTAACTGTGAAGGGCAACAGTGGGGGACTTAACAGGAATGGTTATTATGGATTATCGTACTGGACCACGGAGCCTGACGGCAGCGGAGACAGATTTATGCCGGGATCGGCTCTTAAAATGGGAGATTCCGACGTGACACTATATGCTCAATACTCGACCACACCACCCGGTCTCGTCGTTATCTACGATTATGGGGTATCATATAATGGAAACGGGGCTGACAGCGGTTCTGTTCCAGGTAGTGTTGAAGGGGAAACCCCAATAACTATAAGCGGCAACACCGGATATTTGTTTAAGGAAGGATACGCGTTTGCAGGCTGGAATACAGCGCCCGATGGCAGCGGTAGAGCATACGCTCCGGGTGATGTATATGATCAGGTTGGATATATTACGTTATATGCCCAGTGGGCTGCCGCTTCTTCTGTTAATTATATGGTAAATGCCAATGCTGCAGATCCAGGTATTTCCAGGTATTACGCGCCGGGGACTAAAGTGAAGCTGGCTGATTATGATGATGTAATAACCGAACCTCCGGCTGGTGTGTTTATGGGGTGGAACACTGAGGCTTACGGAACAGGTACCACTTATACACCCGGTGATGTTATTACTCTAAATTCAGATTTGAAATTATATCCGATGTGGGGGTATATTATAACTTTTGACGGGAACGGAAATACCGATGGAAGCTTGCCGCCAAGACAAATATCCGCGGGTGGTACGATTGTACTTCCTCAACAGGGGTCACTTAACAGGGAAGGATATGTTTTTGCCGGTTGGACCACTGATGGCGGCCAATTCTATTATCCTGACACAACTGTTGAGGTAAATAAAAGCACAACCTTTTATGCCAGCTGGATAAAAACCTACAAGGTTACATATGATGCAAACGGCGGTGACACAGGCACGGTTCCGGTAGATAATACAGCCTACATGGAAGACACTGCGGCAAAAGTAAAGGACAATACAGGGTATCTGAAAAAAGGATCACTGGTCTTCGCTTATTGGAATACAGAGCCTGACGGCAGCGGAGATCTTTATAAGCCGGGAGACAGCATTATTATCAATACTGATACCACGCTATATGCAATCTATACAGAATCATCCGGTGATATTCCCATTATTTTTGTTCCCAACTTTTGTGAGTTGAGCTACAATGGCAATATGTCAGATGGCGGCAGTGTGCCTGAGAACGCTATAACCTATACCGGCGGAACAACTGTGGAAGTAAAGGGCAACACCGGCAACCTCTCCAGAAGCGGCTACAAATTTATTGGCTGGAATACCAGACCTGACGGCAGCGGATTGACTTTTCAAGATGGAGACATTTTAACGATTCCAGGAGATCGTGATGCTGTTACATTGTTTGCCATGTGGCAGAAGGAGCCTGGGCCTGGCGGCTCAAGTCGGGTTTATTTGGAACCATATCACTATTATGATTTTGGGAATTTAACAGTGTATTATATTTCTTACTATTCCACCGGAGCTGAAGGTGGGACGCCTCTGAGACAACAAGATGATGGCCCGGAGGGTTATGTTATAACTCTGCCCTATTGCGGAACCCTTTATAAAACGGGCTATCACTTTGCCGGCTGGCGGTATGAAACAATAAATGGCTTGAGTGATAAGATTTATAAGCCGGGTGAACAATTTACAATAAAAAATCCAGGATCAGAAAGAGCTGAATTCATTCCTGTATGGGAAGAAGGTGAATCCACTTACCATATAATTTACCGCCCTGGTTATTATAAGGATTCGAAGAACCTGCCAACGGATAATAATTCATATATTGCAAGAGGCCAGGCTGTCATAAGCCTTGAGATACCGACCTATTCGCTACAGGAATTTTTATGCTGGAATACAAGGCCGGATGGCACAGGTGTAAACTATTATCCCGGAGACATAATTACATTTGGCGCTTCAGATGTTATCTTATATCCGGTATTTACAGCTTCACATCCTAACATTATATATCATGGAAATGGAAATACCGGCGGATATCCTCCAGCAAGCACCTATGAGTACCTGCCTGAGCATACAGTTACTGTACGTAATCAAAATACGATGACAAAGGGTGGATATTACTTAGCCGGATGGAACACCCAGCCGGATGGGACAGGTACCACCTATCAGCCCGGGGATACATTTACGATGGGCTATTATGATATAAATCTGTATGCGATATGGAAGGAAATTCCTGATGACACTGGTTTGTCTGCTCCCATCACACCGATTTATACGGTAACCTATCATAGTATAAGCCATACCAGCGGAGATGTTCCTGTTGACAGCGGCAATTATAAAAAAGGAAACACTGTGGTTCTGCAAGGAAGAGAAACCCTCCGGAGAGACGGTTATAACTTTATCGGCTGGTCAATGGATAATAATCTTTATAAGCCCGGAAGCTCCTTTACTTTTGTAAACAGGCCATTTACTTTTTATGCGGTCTGGCTGCCTGCTGACCAAAGCCAGGACACCTTTACCACCATATACTTCAATGGCAATGGAAATACCGGAGGAACGGTGCCGGACAGCATCATATGTTCTAACGGGCAAAGTGTAGTACTGCCACAGAATACTGGCAATCTGACCAGAGCAGGCTATGTGTTTGCGGGCTGGAGAGACAATGTTAATATCTATAAGCCCGGACAGTCCTATTATGCGGAAACTGGGCAGGATGTTACGCTTTACGCCGTCTGGATTCCTGGCAGAACCGTGTCCTATGACGGCAACAAGAACACCGGCGGTTCAGTTCCGGCGGAAACGACAGCGTATCCGACAGGAGAGACTGTAACCATACTTGACAATATCAATAATCTAGTCAGGTACAACTACCTGTTTGCTGGATGGTTTATCAAGGACAAAATTTATTACCCCGGAGAGACCATTGTTATTGGTTCAGAGGATATTGTAGCATCTGCTGTATGGGCTCCTGTAAATGATGCACCGGCAACACCAGAGGACCCGGTGACCAATACGGCGCCAAACCGCAAGGCTGGAGTACCGGAAGTTACAACTGCTGTAGTAAATGCAGGTGATATTTATCGTCTGGACTTGTCGGATATATTTGAAGACAGTGACGCAGATACATTGACCTACCATGTATCTGCAAACGGTAGTCCTTTTGAGGCGGCAAACGATTTGTATGAATATTCTGCGACCGCTGCAAATGCAGTAACACTGGTATTCAAGGCTAGTGACGGGAAAACCGATTCTGTCGATACTTACACAGTAATCTTAACTGTTCAAAGCAGTTCAGGCGGAGGAGAGACGCCCGACGGTGGAGGAACCACTGGTGATAGTGAAACCCATGGCGGCGGCTCCGGTAGTAAAAATACATCGGGCTCAAATTCAGACGATACATACACAGGTGAAAACACTCCCACAGACTTTAATAACGAAGTTATTGATTTCGGCAGCACTGTAACTGTTGTTTCAAAGGTTGCTTCAACAATTGATGGTAGCGGCAAAGCTACTGCGACAATCCAAAAAGAACAGATGGACTGCGTTGTAAATACCGCTGTCGCGAAAGCTGAGCAAAGCGGCGGCGCGGCAAAAATCGAAGTAAGAATAGACGCTCATTACGACGCCGCGGCAGTGGAGGTCAGCATATCTCAAGAGGCAATAAGCACTGTCGCCAACAATGGCGTAGAAGCTCTTACCCTGTCAACTTCCGTCGCGGAGATTACTTTTGACAAGTATACCCTGCGTGTCATTGCTAATGAAGCAGTGGAAGACATCAGGATTACCGCGACAAAGATAAATACGGAGGAACTAGGCGAAGAAGCAAGACAGATTGTAGGAGACAGGCCTGTATATAAATTCAGTATCGCAAGCGGGGATAAGATTATATCCCGATTTGGCGGTTATGTAACAGTTACCGTCCCATATACTCTGAAAGAAGGCGAGGATATAAATGCAATAGTTATTTACTACATCAATGAGGAAGGCAGGCCTGAAATTGTAAACAACTGCGTATATGATCCGGTAACAGGCACTATTAGCTTTACAACGAACCACTTCTCAAAATATGCCGTTGGCTATAACAAAGTGAGTTTCAATGATGTGCCTGAAAGCGTATGGTACGGCAAAGCAGTTGGGTTCATTGCGGCAAGGGGCATTACCACAGGCACAGGCAACGGGAATTACAGCCCGGATAAGAAATTGACCCGCGGAGAATTCCTTGTAATGCTGATGAAGGTTTATGGTATAGCTCCGGACGAAAGTCCGTCGGATAATTTCTCAGATGCGGGCAACACATATTACACCGGATACCTGGGGGCGGCTAAGAGGCTTGGCATTTCGGCGGGCCTGGGCGGCAACATGTTTGCGCCGGACAGGGAAATCACGCGGGAGGAAATGTTCGCAATGCTCTACAATGCATTGAAATCCATAGGTAAACTGCCGAAGGGTGAATCAGGCAAAACGCTTTCAGATTTCGCTGACGCTGATTTGGTAAGCTCATGGGCGATGGAAGCCGCGAAACTGTTTGTTAAAATGGGCGTTATCGAAGGATATGACGGCAGGCTTGCTCCGAAAGCCACGACGACGCGGGCGGAATTTGCGCAGGTTTTGTACAACCTGATGACGGAGTAAATAACATAAAGCTGTCCTTTAACAGTTAAGCCATACTATAAAACTCATGTATGCTTTTGCGATCCAGGCCGCGAAATAATTAACTCGCGGCCTTTTATACTGCTGTCTGTCTATACATGCTCACGAGCCTACAAGCCAGAGGTATCAGTAAGTATAAATCAGGCCTTTGTAAGAACATCATTGAGGCAGATGTAGTCAAAGCGATTAAGGAGTTAGCTTTGCGTTAACATATCCATTCAAATCCTAACCTGATAAGCTGGCAGAGCAGGTTAGAAAAAGGAATTAGTGGCAGAATTTAATAAATGTTTTTACAATAATAACAGAGCTATAAGAGCAGATTGGGTGCTTTTCAACTTTTGCCTCGATTGTGTGGTCAGGGCAGATGTGGAAACTAATACAGTAACGGATGAGCGTAACTTATATTTGAGTGGAGGGTAAAAGATGATTGATTTAGAAAGGATAATGTCTATTCCAAAAAACGATTTATGATGTCTATCCATTTTGGGATATTTTCCACGAAAAGTTAACCAGTGATAATTCCTATTAGAGAAGCATTGGGCTTATGCTTATAGTGGATAATGTCAGGTGGGACTCGGAAAACCGAATGGAAGAGATCATTGATGATTACCTTGCGCTCTTAAATGACAAGAAACCCATCACAATACGCCAGTGTATTCAATCGCTTGGAGAAATTGCTTCTGTTAAACCGGGCTTAAATGATAAAATAGCTTCCAGCTTAATGTCCTTTAATATCGAGGACGTTAAAGAAACCATGCGAAAATCTATACTGTTTGATATCCTGAACGTTTTGCTTATTATCCGGAAAAAACATAAAACAGCTGAAATAGAAAGTTTTATTTCAAATGCGCTTTCCGGTGAGTATTTAGATAAGAAAACAAAGAAACAAATTGAAGCTACTCTTTGTGACTGTTAATACTTTTTCAGGTTAGATGCTTATGTAAGAGGTTAGGTAGGACGTTAAGTCTGTCATGGCTTTTAGGATGGGCCATTGCCACTTCCCGAAGGAAGGAACTAAGAAAACGATAAAAGGTTCAACTAGATCTTCTATTTTGAGGAGGGTTAACCATGGGTGGCATTCGAATCCCCAGTATGAAAATAACTGACATCGATATGGGCAAATGCTACTTTAACCCTGGTTGTGCACTCATGATTTACAAGCCTGAATATAGCCAAAAAATACTGGACTTACTCAACAAATACTTTGGACCGGTGCAGCTGCACAGTATTTGCTGCCGTCATGAGCCAAAGCTACCTAGTGGCGCAACTGTTATTAACAATTGCGCAGGTTGCGACCGAAGATTTCGTTCTTTATATGATGGAATACAGACTATTTCCCTGTGGGAAATACTATCTGGCATTGATAGTTTGCCACTGCCTAATCATCATGGACTGACGGTATCTGTACATGATCCTTGCTCGTTCCGGCCCAAGCCCCAGGTTCATGAAGCGGTCAGAAGCCTTTTGCGCAAAATGAATATAAAAATCATCGAAGCCAAATGCAGTGGTACAAGGTCCATCTGCTGTGGCGACAATTTTTACCCGCACCTTCCGATCGAAAAAGTCACGGAGCTTCAAAAAAAACGTGCCTCACAGATGCCTTGCCAAGATGTGGTAGTGTATTGCGTTTCTTGCGTAAAGTCTATGGCTATTGGGGGAAAAACACCTTACTATCTGGTGGACCTAATTTTCAATGAAGCTACTGAACCGGGAGAGACCAGAATCGATGTGTACCATGAAGCGCTGGCTCAGTATATTGATATGCACTAAATGATCGATTCAAGCTTTTTCTAAAGATCGGCTTAATGCCATATTCCTTATGATGCGATAAAGGCTAACGATTTGACGAGTAGATCATCGTTCTATTAAACGAAGCAGGAATTCAATAAAATTTAAGGAAGAATTTCTGTAGCGCATATTGCTGATGGGCTTTACTGAAGCTATTTGTGCTATGAAAGATTGCTTTACTTCAAGTACTTTACAGGAGGGGAAATATGTTAGGTAATTTCATCTATTCAAATCCCACTAAACTGTACTTTGGAGATGATTCACTCAAGTTCCTCAATGACGAGTTGCCAAAGTACGGAAATAAAGTAATGCTTATCTATGGAAAGGGCTCCATTAAAAAAATCGGCCTGTACGACGAGATTGTAAAAATACTAAGGGAAAGTGGCAAAGAAATTTTTGAAGATCCGGGGGTAATGCCTAATCCAACCCTTGACAAACTGTATGATGGTTGCAAAATAGCTAGGGAAAACAATGTGGATTTGATTTTGGCAGTCGGCGGCGGTTCGGTCTGCGATTATGCAAAAGCTGTATCTGTTTCGGCCTACTGTGAGGAAGATCCATGGGATAAATACTTCATCAGAGCGGAAGAAGTTGATAATAAAATAATTCCTGTAGGATGTATTCTAACAATGACAGGTACAGGTTCAGAAATGAATGGAGGTTCTGTAATAACCAACACAGTCACCAAAGAAAAAATAGCCCGGGTGTTCGGAGATAACGTTTTTCCTAAATTTTCAATTTTAAATCCCTTATACACCTACTCCGTTTCTAAGTATCAAATGGTGGCTGGAATTTTCGATATTATGTCCCACCTATTGGAACAATACTTTTCCGGTGAAGACGACAATACATCGGATTATATTATTGAGGGACTTTTGAAGTCATTAATTCACAGTTCACTGATTGCAGTTAAAAATCCCGAAGATTACGAAGCAAGGAGCAATATCATGTGGACCGCAACATGGGCGCTAAATACCCTTGTCGAAAAGGGTAAAAGCGAAGACTGGATGGTCCATATGATTGGACAGGCCATAGGCGGTTATACTGATGCTACCCACGGTATGACCCTGGCTGCCGTATCCTTGCCGTATTACCGCTATATTATGCCTTATGGACTACAAAAATTTAAACGCTATGCCATCAATGTCTGGAATGTAAATCCTGAAGGGAAGACAGACGAACAAATAGCCAAAGAAGGTCTAAAGCGGATGGAAGAGTATATGAAAGAGCTGGGTCTGGTGATGAACATCAAGGATCTGGGAGTAACTGAAGATATGCTTGAAGGTATTGCCAAAAAAACATTTATCTTAGAAGGTGGTTACAAAGTACTCACTCGTGAAGAAATTGTTGAGATTTTAAAAGCAAGTATGTAATTAAGCTTTACATAAAAAATTCCCCGAATTCTAAGCTGTTTTTTCCTAAGGGTATGGAACAAAATATTTTTTTCACCGTCAATTATAACTAAGGGTGGGAAATGTTGGTTCTGATAGAATTATTGCAAAATACTTGATGGTACAGCAAGAGTATTGGTCCAGATTTTAAAAAGCTTGTTAAAAGTAAATTATATATTAATAAAAGGAAACGGGGAGGACTCAGGAATGAAAAAGGGGATCATTAAACCTGTCATTGCTACAGCTTTGGCTGCTGGCATATTGACTGGAGGGGCTGTCTATGCTGCCGACGGGGGTATCCAAAAAACCATCCAGGTAGTAATGAATGGCATTAACCTGGTGGTGGATGGACAGACCATCTTTGCTGAGAATATTTTATACAACGGTACTACCTATGTTCCCGTCAAGGCTGTGGCAGAGTCCTTAGGCAAAGAAGTGAAGTGGGACGCCAAAACCAATACGGTAGAAATTGCTGATAAGGAAAAGGATTTTATTGAAAAAGACGGCTTTAAAATTTATACCAAAACTATCAGATATAAGGATGAATATGCTGAGGTTAATATGAAGATTCCCGTTATTGAGGGACTGAAAAATACCGGGCTAATGGACCAACTCAACCAGGAGTTTGAACAAAAAGCGTTGGAGTTTAAAAGAGAAACTGAAAAAACGGTAAAGGAAGTTGTTGAGGAGGCTAAAAAAGAGGGTTACCCTATAAGAACCGGTAGTGTATATACTGAATACGAGGCTAAGATTAATGATAATAAGACAATGAGCATATCGGTTACCTATTATCAATTTACGGGTGGGGCTCATGGCTACAACTATATGGAAACAATCAATTTAGATTTAGTGAATGAAAAGGTACTGTCTCTCAAGGAACTTTTTGACGGTTCGGATGATTACTTACAAGTCCTAACCGACGAAATTTTAAAAGAGATGGAAAAAGAAAAGGATTACTTATTCCCTGAAACTTTAACAGATTTTAAAGCAACCGATGATTTGAAATTCTATTTGACGGATGATGGTATTGTCTTCTATTTTGACCCCTATGAAATTGCACCTTATGTCAGAGGAATCGCTGAATATAAAATCCCCTACGATTCACTGAGGGATGTTTTAAACAAGGGTTATGCACAGCGGCTATAAATGTTAAAAAGCAGTTTACGTAATCGCTGAGTAGAGTTCAGGATATAGATTATTATTTGAAGCAAGGGTAAGGCCCCTTGCTTTTTCTTGTTTTATAAAGGATGTAGCAATGAATAAGTCCAATTGCGAACCAAAAATTAGGCGAAGAAATTGCAGTTGGAAGAAGTAGTTGGAGAGGTGTGCATTGATATTCTTAGCGATAATCGACAATTATCAGCAGGATTTACCATGTGAGGTAAAATTAGCTTGAAAGCCTTTTAAACTGGCAGATATAATATTGTTGGACAGGTGTTATTGGCTGCATAAGCGGCTGAAAATAAAATTAAAAGAAAGAAGGGAGGCCATGACCAATTGCCTTTGATGCTTATAACGTCAATGGCAGAATTATTTCAAGATAAGAGACCTAAAACAGGCGGTGAATAATACAGAGAAGAACTTTGATGTTACTTGGGATGGAGCAAAAAATGTAATCAACTTATGTTCACTGTCTGTTGATAAAGTAATTAATAAGCGTGAGTAATATTGAAGGCCTGGTACCTTCAAACCTAATAGTTCGAAAACTATGCAGGAAGTAAGGGACGGTTCTCTTGCTTCCTTTGTTTACTGCCTAGAAGTAATAGAAAAAAGCTGAAGGAGATGGATTTATGAAAAAGATTAAAATTATATCGATTCTACTGGTCTTTGTATTATTATTAGGTGGTTGTGGAAGCAATAATGAGCAAAGTAACAGTGACGCCGATAAAGAAACACCTCCAGTTGAAACTCAAAGTGTAAATGATGAAAAGGACCTAAGCCAAACTGCAGATAACTCATTATTAGAAGATGAAGAGCAGGAAAGTACAGCTGATTCTGATAAGAAAAATGAAGAAGAACTTCAATCAGCAACGTCCAAAGGCGACGCTGACACGCCCATTTTATCCTCGAACGCTGTAGCTGAGCAGTCCAGTAAGCCCAGTGATAAAACCCTAAACCAAAATACTGCCACGGAGAATAAGGTGCTCTATTTGCCGGACGTAGCTGCGTCTTGGGCATATTATGTACTTAATCAGGGTGCTACTTATTCTGCCGCTTTGATAGAAGCAAAGGCCGAAGGCACTGACGCCGGCGATGTAATAAATCGTTTGGATAGTTCCGTTATTTCTTTACTGGAAAAGCATATTTTTAACGACGAAGTTCCGGATTTTTGGCCTTTAAACTCAAACCTTCATGCCAGCCAGGAGTTTACAGATTGGTTAATAGAGCGGGCAAAGAAGGCAGGAATTTTTGATAAGCGACTAAATTTAATTATAAGTCCTAAGGTTATTTTGACAGTAAATGCAAAGGACTATGAATCTGGTACGAGTTATAACGTCTTTGGCGAAAGCTATACAGTTGGTGTAGACGGGGTTGAAAAACAACAGTGATAGTTTTCTCTGCAGTCAATTATGGACTTAAAAAGTGTTTTATGAAAGCAGGGTATAGTTTCATTGCTTCCTTTTGTTTTTATGAAGTTAGGAAAAAGTTGAATTATTGCGATCGGTAACGAGCTAAGAAAAGGGGAAAGTTGCATAAGGGAAAAGTAAATAATTCAAGCCTGACCCCATATACTAGGGACATTTAGAGACGGTGGTAGCATTCCAACCGGTTGTGTTTACCACCGTCTTTAATGTTTTTCTGCTAAAAACTTATAATGCTGTATCATTTTCACGGCTGTTGAGCTATATTGTTTTATATCAAAAATTGTCGTATTATAGAAATATATGTCTTGATGGTAGGATATACCATAATAGCGATGAGTTAAAAGACGTTCATTATTCTCTTTAACTTTTGGGGGGTTCAAACTGTGTTATTGTAACTAAAATTTCACAGAAAGGAGAATTTTATGAATAATGAAGCAAGGAAAGTTTTAACTCTACTGCTATCCATGTTCATTATTGCAAGTGCTTTTATTCCGGCTTTGAGTCCTTTTCCCAAAGTCAATGATTCTCCTCCCGAATACTCACTTTTTGAAAGCTTTACAAATAGACTAGACTCATCAAATTCATCACCTATAGTTGAACGGTTACGCCAGTTTGGTAATGACTTTATGCGTAACTATGCTACAGACTATTACTACCTAATACTCCTAGATAAAATACTTTACGGTGCATTAGGTATTATCTTAATAATGCTGTTCATTGGAGTACTTATAACCATCACCAGTAAAGTAAACAGTGGTAGTTTTATCAGGTTTACAGCAATTTTGAATACACTTGTTTATCTTGCCCTAATACTCTTGACTTACTATCAAGCTAACAAGCTTTACGATGATACATATGGAATTTCAAGCTATTTTATAAGGATTACGCCATCTCCTGGTGCTTGGGTTGGACTCATCGCTTCATTTGCTTTAATCTTTACTTCTGGATTTAACTGTTCCAAAGCAGAAACAGCATCGGCTCAAAACAATCAGAATGTAATTTATCCTGCTCAGAACCTTCCCCCCAAAAATCCACCAACCACTAATATTCAAGAACAGCCTCACCTTAAAACAGGGTCTCATATTCAAACACCACCGGCCAGCGTATACAGCATGTCTGACAGGCCAGAAGATAATCTGAACCAAAAGGAAATTGAAATAGCGCGCCTCGGAAATGGATATGAAAGTACTGCCTCTGTAAAAAGTGCTACAAAAAGCACAGGCGTCACCTTAACTGATAAAAGGCTGTATCTAAGCGGAAAATTATTCAAAATTGATCAAGATCAAAAATTCAAGAGAATCACCTCAACTCAGGTTTTTGATTTGCAGGATATAGTCGGACTGGAATTTAGGAAGAAAAAGGGAAACGGTCTTCTAATTGCAGCTATAATCTTATTTATTTTAAATTTATTAATACTTTTTGCTTTTTTAAACGATGCCGGCGAAATTCCTTTACCGCTTAACTTACTGTTATTAATTATTTCCATTTGCCTAATATTCCTTAACAATCGAAATAAAGGGGCTACTGTATTTGTTATAAGCTCCAAAACAGTCTCCGTTGGATTTGACGTAAGTTTTGCCGGACAAGAAACGGTTAAAAAATTTGCAGAAAACATTCAAACAGTGCTAAAAGCAAAAGGGATAGCAGTGGAGGTGCATTAAATGAACGTTGACGCAGTTGTTCGAAGAGCATATCTGTTGCTTGAAGACGGTGAGTTTGACAAGGCGGCTGAGCTTCTTGACCAAGCCCTTAATGAAGCTCCTGAGAATGCAGCCGTTTATGTCGGCCTGTTATGTGCTGAATTGAAGGTACATCGGGAAAGCGAACTTGTAAATTGCAAAGTACCACTTGACGATTTTAATAATTTTAAGTGGGCAGTTCGTTTCGGTCACGAAGAGCTGGTCAAAAGGTTAAACGATTACAACACTCAAATTATAAACAATCTTGCTTTGGAGCAGAAAAAGAGTGAATACGCATCGGCAACATCGTTACTAAATGTTCTTAGTAGCAATCCGGAGACAAGCCATGACCAGTGCATGACAAAAGCCGCTTCTCTAGCTGAACTTGCCAGAAGGCTTCGTAATCTTGGCGATTTTGAGGATGCCCAAGTCCTTGCCGAGCAGTGTGAGAGACAAGCGGAAGAGTTAAAAGTATTGGCGGAACAGCGGAAAAAAGAAGAGTTTGAAGCCAAAGAAAAAAGGAAGGCGAAAAGTCGGAAGACATTCCGGTTTGCTTTGGTAATAGCGGCTGTTATAGCAGTTGGCCTACTAGGTTATAAAGGGTTTCAGCTGGCCTGCGGTTTTCTTGAAGAACGGTACGCTAAAGCCGCTGTTGAAGCCTTTAATGATGGTGATTATGAGAAGGCAAAGAAACTTTATGCTAAAGAAACATGGTTTTATCTCCGGACAAATCCTTCTTACGCTTCTGATTACTCCTATTATATTGGAGAGTATGCAAAACAATGTGAAAAAACGAAACTGGCAGTTGAAGCTTTTGAATATATTTTCAACGGTGATTACGCAAAAGGTAATGAGATCTTCGATAAGCAGGATGTAACTATTATGGATCTGTCAGACAAAGTCATCAAAGAAAAAGTACTCCAACTGTTGAATAAAATAAACCCAGTTGAAGTCGTAACCCAAATGACTGCCATTTATTGGGTAAATCAAGACGGTACAGTCGGCCGGATTGGAGGTAATCCTGCCGTTGATAATTGGACAAATATTGCAAAAATTAAAGTTAACGAGATGTCTAGTAGTAGTGATGAATCTTTGGTAGCAGGACTTAAATATGATGGGACTTTGATTTGTACTCCTTTTGAATCTTTTTTTGCGCGAGATGTAGCAGATTTTGACATAGCCACCGTTCACGGGTTTGAAGATTATGATTATAAAGATCATCCTGTTCTTGTTTATACCAAAACTGACGGGACCGTTTCCTGGTATGCAGGTGATTATAATCCACACCCCCAATGCGGCTTAGATGACTTGAATAATTGGTCAAATATAAAAGCTATTAAAGCAATGAAAATGTATGCAGAATTTCACGTTGTTGACCCGGATGGAATGTTTAAGGAAGAATACTCCCATATAAGCTCAAGTACTGTAGATGTTATCAATGTGGTGGGTGAAACTTACGATGGTGATATTCTAACTTCTGCTTATAACTTGAAGGTTATCTATCCAAGTGCTGACGACCTTGCCAGGGAGCTTGTCAAAGACATATACTTAATCCGCGGCTGGGATATAAGTAGAATTCTACCGGCAAATACAGCAAAAAAAATTGAACGAACGCCAACTTTACCTTTAGAACGAATGCCCGTAGATATGCCACTCCATTTTACTTCTGTTAATAATATTACTTATGAGATAATCAAGGACTCTGAAGGTAAATGGACTTTGAACGAACGTAAATAGCTATATAAGTAAAGGCTTCCTGACACTGAATTTGTCCCCGGGCAACTTTGCCGGAATTAACAGTGTCAGGAAGCCTTATTTATTATCGATAAACCGTAATTTAAGATGTAGTTTATCTCGTCTTTTACAGGTCAGACAACCTGGAATAAATAAAATTTAAGGTAGTCCGTCTCCGGAACATTCCAGAGGATGGGATGGTCCGGGGCCTGCTGGCGGGCTTCAATCTGCCTTAAATTTACGGAGGCATCTTTGGCGGCGCTGGCCAGCATTTTGCGGAATAAGTCATCAGTCATGAAGTGGCTGCAACTGCAAGTAGCCAGGTATCCGCCCCGGGGCAGTAGCTTCATAGCCTTCAGGTTAATCTCTTTGTAGCCGCGGGCAGCGGCCTTTACTGTCTGGCGGGATTTGGTAAAGGCCGGTGGATCAAGGATGATAAAGTCATAGTTCATACATCTTCGCTCTTCCAGCCTGGTCAATAGCTCAAAGACGTCCTCGCACAAGAAGTCCATTTTTCCGTCCAATCCGTTGCGCACGGCATTTGCTTTGGCCAACTCAATGGCTGACTGGGAGATATCCACGCAGGTCACATGTTCTGCACCGCCTAAGGCTGCGTTAAGGCCGAAGGAGCCGGTATGGGTAAAACAGTCCAGTACCCGTTTGCCCTTGGCGATCCGGGCTACAGCGGCCCGGTTATACTTCTGGTCCAGGAAAAAGCCGGTTTTTTGCCCATTTTCCACGTCTACTAGATATTTCACGCCGTTTTCACATATCTCCGTCACAGCCGATTCCGGCACAGGTAGGTCGTCAAGTATATACCAGCCCTTATACTCAGGCAGGCTTTCCTTTGACCGCAGGCCAATGTCATTGCGCTCGTAAATACCGGTGATATTTTCGCCCATTTCAGTAAGCACATCCCAAAGGGCATGATAAACCGTATCCTTGACAAGTTCCATGCCGAGACAGGTAATCTGTACGGACAATATGCCGCTATAGTGGTCTACTGTCAGCCCTGGCATCTGGTCTGCTTCACCATGAATCAAACGGCAACAGGTAAAGTCTGCACCGGGCATGACGGTTTTGCGGTAACGAACAGCATATTCCACCCGGCGACGCCAAAAGCGGGCGTCAAAGACATCGTTGGCGTTGCGGGAAATGAGTCGAACGCTAATCTTACTGGCACTGTTGTAAAAGCCTGTACCCATATAGGCGTTGCCGGCAAACACATCTACCAGTCCGCCGTTCTGGAGAACGCCCTCTGTTTCACGAATCTCTTCTCCGTATATCCATGGGTGCCCATTCTTGACACTGCGTTCTGCTTTGGAGGATATCCTGACTTTGGGGTACTGCCGTTCCTGTTTCATTCGCGTCACCTTTAGAATAGATTTTTTATGGGCTGATTGTAGCACATTTTAATTCCGTCTTCAACGTAGGTACCATCTATGAGATGGAAGAAGATTTAATGTCAATTCAAGCAGGTCTAGTCCAGGTAGAGATGATTTATGAATTGTACTTTAAATGGAAGCTTACATATATTTTGCTGATTTGTTAATTTTTATCTGCATTCCTATGCCTTTTAAAAAAGTAGCTTAATCCACATATGCAAATAATCAAGCCTAATAATGCTGGTTTTAGGATAGATATGCCTGCTTCCCCGCTAAAGGCAATACTCCAACTAAATTTTAATACAGCTGCACCTATGATTACAGCTACAAGCCATTTCCAGTTTCTTTTCCATGCTGATGTAAGAAGTAAAAAGAAGAATAATGGTACTGCCAAGCTCATAACTATTTTGGGAGCGGTCCAGGGGCTCTTAAGGTAATTTATTTCAAAAGCCAAAAATTCAGAAACCTGGGAATTGCTTTTATCTGGAACAGGAAACCAGAACATACTTGTAAATAGAACAAATATTGAAGCAAATATGCCAGTAAAACTTTTCTTAAATGCAAATAGCACCATTGGTATAATAAATAAAGGCCTTATATACCAGCTTAATATATTATGATGCCTTTCAAATACCCAAATAAAGAACATATCATTGGTCAGAAACAATATTATAAGTGCTATGGTAGCAGCACCAAATAGCATTCCTATTATAAAATCTGTTTTCTTATTCATGATAGGCTTCCTCTCTATGTATATATCTATATTAATCATTCTTACCCTAAACTCTATAGAATTATTATAATTGATAATGACTCTCCAAAGTCACTGATATTACTAAAGACACGTTGGTTCCTTTCACAGCTTGGTATAAGCAATCATTTTTCAAATCTTTGTAGCAATGTTATAATTACCGTTTTATCGGAATGAAGGCAATCCACATCTTCTTCAATTTATAGCTAAAAAAATATCATAGAAATGGACATGGAATCATTTAGCTGCTCTGATGAATTGACAAAATTTTTGCTTATAGTTAAAATTAAAATGTTAAATTTAATAGTTGTCCATTCTAAAAGGGAGTAGCTGGAAGATAAGATCAACATGCTGGAGAAATCTCCTGGTCTTATCTGTTTTAACTTGTGTTAAAGCAAGCGAGACTTTTAGATTATCGGTATACAACTGATAATCTAAAAGTCTTTTTTATTGGTTAGAATAGCCGGATATGTATTCGCCTGTGCTTGCTGGAAGGTCTATAAGAAAACAAATTAATTTATCGGTTCAATTTATGAAAAAATGAAGAAGGAGAATTGAAATGATTCAGGAGATGATCAGAGCATTCTTATTAATTTTTGTGGCTGAAATGGGGGACAAGACTCAGATTCTGGCCATGGCATTTGCCACCCGGTTCCCAGTTGGCAAAGTACTGATGGGGATAGGATTGGGGGCATTTCTCAATCATGGCCTTGCAGTCGCTTTAGGAAGCTACTTATCACGAGTGGTTCCCATCAATACCGTTCAGATGATTGCCGGGGCAGCCTTTGTCGGATTTGCCCTTTGGACCTTGAAGCCTGAGAAAGAGGAAGAGGAAGAAGAACAAGGACTTCATTTTGGCCCGGTAGCAACGGTTGCCCTTGCCTTCTTTTTAGGTGAACTGGGAGATAAAACCCAATTGACGGCAATTACTTTGGCAGCGGATGCTAAATATCCGCTGATGATCCTGGCCGGTACTGTTTCAGGGATGATAGCCACCGGAGCTTTGGGAATTATAATTGGCAAAAAGTTGGGCGATAAGATTCCGGAACTCGGCATAAAAATACTGGCAGCTTCTATTTTTATGTTTTTTGGGTTGCAAAAGCTATTTCAGACCATACCTGCCCGCTATTTAACTGCCTATACTGTGCTTCCATTCATCAGTATCTTGGCCTTGATCGTCATCTTGATGTTGCGTTCCCTAATTCGCAGGAGGCATGAAGGAATCCAGTCCCAATTTATTACCAAAGCAAAGCTTCTTCATAACTATTATCTGCATATGAAAGAAGACCTTAACCACATTTGTTTAGGAGCGGAATATTGCGGCAAATGCCAAGGAAATCATTGTGCAATTGGGCATACAAAAGAGATTGTACAGGCGGCTTTAGATAATCAAGACTGGCAGGAATCGGTGACGGAAACCAGGGTGGAATATTTGAATAAACCCTTCAATAAAGAAGAAGTGGTGGATTGTCTCGTGGATACTTTATGGTTGATCAGCACCATTGAAACTGGAAAGAGTTTAACCAATGCCCATCTTATCAGGAACCAGATGGAAACAATTCTTCTTGGTAAACCGGTAGGAAAATTTAAGAATGTTGACTCCTATATCAAAGAAATAGGAGAAATCGATGCCGCCTTATCCGCTGAAATCTACAATATGTGGCAAATGAGGAATCCTAGAAAAGCAAGCAACATAGCCTGATTAAAATTGCATATTGCCTGCGGGACCCTTGAGGGCCAATGGCTAGATAAGGAAAGGTTTAAAGCTGCCTAAAGGCGGCTTTTTTTATAGCTAAAAGTTTTTCTAAAGTTTTTGGGTTTTTGGGTTTTTGGGTGGGGAGTTTTGACACTTTTTGTATTTAAGAAAATAGAAGGACTTTTACATCCCACTTTTAAAGGGGGGATAATTTTGGATGGTGCGGAAAGGCGGAAAATAGTGGTGGAACGACGAGTGGCCATGCTGCGCAGGAACCACGAAAGACAATTGATGGCCTTGCTGTCCACGCTCTGTTTCCTAATAACTGTCTGCCTAGGAAAGGCTTTAAGCGGTGGAAAAAGGGGATCTGTTCCCGGGCTTTACGGTTCCACTTTACTTTTCGAAGAGTCCGGTGGCTATGTGCTGGTTGCTGTGATTCCTTTAGCGCGGCAGTGGTGATTACGGTAATGTGTATTCGACAACGAGAAAAAAAGACAGAAAAGTACAACCTTAAATCTAGGCACTAAGGTTTAAAAAACATTTCATGGGGGGAAAAGCTATGCTCAAAACCAAAAACCTTTTGGTGCTATTGCTGATCGTTCTTTTCGTATTTGCCCAGTTGCCCATGACGGTAGCGGCGCAAGGCGAAAATGGACTTCCGACTGGCGGAGAAGTCTTTGCCGGTCAGGACCCGGAGGAAGCCAAGCCGGACGGCCAAGTCCCTAGCGATGGGACTCAGGAGCAAGCCTCATCAGAGGGCGGACTGCTTTTGAAGCAAGGCGGAGAGATTACCGCCTTTGTGGCACTGCCGGAGGAGCTTTGCCGGCAGGAGACCCGTTCTCCCCTGTTTCCGGAAACGGTAGAGGGCGTCATTGGCGGGGAGACGGTCCAGATACCGGTAACTTGGGAAGCTGACGGTGACTATGATGCCGGCGAGCCCCGGGAGGGAGAGTATGTCTTCATGGCTGTCCTGGCCGAGGGGTACTGGCTAGCGGACGGCGTGGAGCTCCCGCGGATCATTGTCAGTATACCACCGGCAGGCGGGATGGATGGCAGTACCGAAGACAACAGTTCCGAGGTTACAGGTCAGGGAGATCAGGAGGAGCTTGATCCTGAGGAGTGGCAAATACCGGTGGTCCTGGCGGAACAAAACAATGTATCACTTTTACAAAGCAATGGCAGTTATTTTGAAGGTTCCGGTGAGAACAAGGATGATCCTTACTTAATTAAAAACGCAAAAGACCTTGAGCAATTAGCAACTCTGGTCAACAGTGAAGATGAAGCGACGCGCGAAGCATATAACGGTAAATACTACAAACTCACCCAAGATATTCAACTTGCTAATGAGGAATGGACCCCTATTGGGATGTATATTGATAATGATTCCAGGCCATTCAAAGGCCACTTTGACGGTGGCGGACATAGCATTACGGGACTTGCTATTAACCGCTCAAGCACTGATAACCTCGGCTTATTCGGCTATGTGTTCGGAGGAACCATTGAAAACGTTCATGTGGAAGTGGACATTACCGGTGGAAGCCATGCCGGCGGCGTAGCAGGTTATGTGGAAGGCAAGAGTACAGTACAAAACTGTATCAGCAGCGGCAGTATTGAGGGTAATAAAGAAGTTGGTGGTGTGGCAGGTGGTGTGAGTGGCGAAACTACAGTGCAAAACTGCTACAGCACAGCCAGCGTTACTGGTACCGCCAAGGTCGGCGGAGTGGTTGGTCACTTGGATGACGGAGGTACAGTGGTAAACTGCGTTGCGCTTAACCCTGAGGTCAATGGCTCATCTGAATTTGCCGGGCGTGTGGCCGGGGACGTGTCCGAAAGCGGTAGTCTCTCTGGTTGCTATGCCTTTGAGGGACTGGAGCTTAACGGGGAGTTCATTACGGGTAATGACCAAAGCGACAACAACGGCCAGGACGTAAGGATAGCAGAGCTTTATGAACCGGCTTTCTGGACCGCTGAAGGCAACTGGAGCGATTGGGATACAGCCCATTGGGATGATGATATTTGGGACTTTGGACCTGGCAGGTTGCCCATTCTTAAGGAGGTATCATGGGAGCAGTCCGGCATAGGTAATCATCTGAGTGGGCACATTGCAGGGACTGAAATAGATACAACAGCAGCTTATGTCTATACTGGTACTAGAGTCGACCCCGTGGTAATTAATTATGACGGCCAGCGACTGGAGAAAGGTATAGATTATGACTACACCATCCTCCATGAGAACGGTTACAGCGATGGCATTAACTCTGGCCCAATCAGGTTAATACTTGAGGGTAAAGGCAGCTTTAAGGGTAAAGCCTTACGCCAGTTCACTATGCCCAAATCATTGCAGGATGAGAGTATAGCCATCACAGTAGAGGGAGGCACCTTCGTCTATGACGGCAGGGAACACAAACCAAGTGTAATTGTTCAAGATGAGGGTACAATTCTCGAACAGGGTAAAGACTATGAGATAAGCTACGAGGATAACACCAATGCAGGGACAGCAAAGGTCATAATCAGCGGTAAAGGCAATTACAGGGACGAAAAGATTGGAGAATTCACTATTCAGGAACGCCCGGCACCCGGAGGAGGCGGTGGTGGTTCATCATCCAGAGGAAGAAATACTTCAGTGGAGATCCCCAAACCAGAAACAAAAGTTTCCGGAAACAATACAACTGCCACCATAACAGCCAAAGCGACCATGGATGAAAGGGGCAAGTGGACAGCTGCCTTTAGCCTTGAACAGGTGAAGAATGCTATAAATGCTATAAATGAAGTGATAAGAGAAGCTGAAATCCAGGGAGAGGGTACCATAACGAATGTTGTACTCAAGGTGGAAGCAGCTGCAAATGCCACAGCCATTGAGACAACATTACCAAAAGAAGCCGTCACCCAGCTTGCCGCAGCCGGAATCAGCACCTTGACCATCACAACTCCTACTGGCTCAATTAGCTTTGATGCAAATACCCTCTCAGGCCTTGCGGAAGAAGCAGCAGGCGATTTGAAAGTTAGCATATTCAGGGTAGATAAGACTTCCCTTTCACCAGAAGTGCTGACGATGATAGGCGACAGACCAGTATACGATATAACTGTAGCAAGCGGTGAAAAAGAGATATCCCAATTTGGAGGGGATGTGAAGGTATCTCTGCCCTATACCCCGGAAGAGGGAGAGGACATAAATGCCATAGTCATCTACTATATAAATGAAACAGGAGAGCTGGAAATAGTAACGAACTGCCTCTACGACCCTGCGACAGGGATGGTGACCTTTACCACAAGGCATTTCTCTCGCTATGCGGTAGGTTATAGAAAAATAGCTTTCAGGGATGTAGCTGAAAATGCCTGGTACAGCAAGGCTGTAACCTTCATAGCCGCCAGGGAGATTGCAACCGGTACGGGAGACGGCAACTTCAGTCCCGAAGCAAAACTTACCAGGGGACAGTTTATAGTAATGCTGATGAAGGCGTATGGAATAAAGCCTGATAAAGAAAATAAGGACAACTTTGCAGATGGGGGAGATACCTATTACACCGGGTACCTGGCAGCAGCAAGACGGCTGGGTATAGCAAAGGTGTCGGAAACAATATGTTTGAACCGGAGAAACACATTACCCGGCAGGAAATGTTCACTCTTCTATACAATGGACTTAGGGCCATAGGAAAATTGCCGGAAGGAAAAGCCGGTAAGTCATTGTCATCCTTTGCCGATGCAGGTAGCATTGCTCCCTGGGCAACTAAAGCCATGGAACACTTGGCGCAAGCAGGAATCATCAGCGGAGACGGAGGCAGGCTCAACCCGGTGGGTACTACGACCAGAGCTGAAATGGCCCAGGTGCTATATAACCTGCTGTCAGATATCTAGAAAGCCTGGGACAGACCTTCTGCTTCCTACAGTAAGTTATAAGGTTTGGTGGCTTAACCCAAAGGAATTTATCGCCGGTACAGGGAAAAAACATATATTATTTTAACAGCGAGGCTGCTTTAGGCTGCCTCGCTGTTTTTATGCAGCCAAGAGGCGAGTAGCCTACACAAAAGCGGGAACTGGACAAAAATTATTTTGTTAGGATTGCTAATCATGGAAACTTATTACCTGTGTGCTAAAATGAAATTATTAACGAAAACGAGGAGGGCCCTGCTATGATTAAAAAGAAAATTAAATCTGTCATTGCTGCAACTGCGGCTGCTGTTATTCTGACTGGTAGTGCGGTCTATGCCGCTGAGGGAGGCATTAAGAAATCCATTCAAGTTGTAATGAACGGCATCAATTTGGTGGTAGACGGTCAAACCATCTTTGCCGATAATATCTTTTACAACGGTACCACCTATGTTCCCATCAGGGCTGTGGCTGAATCGTTGGGCAAAGAAGTACAATGGGACGCCGAAACCAATACGGTGGAAATCGGTGACAATAAGCAGGATTTTGTTGAAAATGACGGTATAAAAATTTATTCGAAAACTATAAGATACAAAGACGACTATACTGAAGTCAATATGAAGATTCCTGTAATTGAAGGGATGGATAATACCGAGCTAATGGATCGGCTCAATCAGGAATTTGAGAAGAAAGCTCTGGATTTTAAAAAAGAAACTGAAAAAGCAGTAAAGGAAGTTATTGTAGAATCCAAAAAAGAGGGCTGGCCCCTGAGGACCGGGAGTGTATATACTGAATTTGAAGCTCAGATTAATGATAATAAGACAATGAATATAGCGGTTACCTATTATCAATATACAGGCGGAGCCCATGGCTACAGCTATAAGGAAACAGTTAATTTAGATTTGGAAAATGAAAAGGAACTGTCTCTTAAAGAACTATTTGCCGGTTCGGATACTTATTTACAAGTCCTAACCGATGAAATTTTAAAAGAAATGCACAAGCAAAAGGACGATTTGTTCCCCGAGACTCTGGAGAATTTTAAGGCCTCTGATGATTTGAAATTCTATTTAACGGACGATGCTATTGTTTTCTACTTTGACCCATATGAAGTTGGACCTTATGCCAGCGGAATTGTCGAATTTAAAGTTCCCTATGACTCGTTGAGAGATGTTTTAAATAAAGATTATGCTGAGCGGCTTTAAATTTATAGAAAATAAGGAATCAAGGGGGTCTGTTCTCTTGTTTCCTTTTCATAATTACCTAAAAAGAATTGTAAAACAAAAGGTGAAAGTAGTAATTACAAGCTTACCTGAACCATCTTATACAAGATTTAAGGCTAAGTTTTTGACAGCCAGTTTTTGGCTTTTAGATGACTTAGAGGTGTTGTTTTAATGGATATCGTCAAACAATACTCTGCTGTTTTAAAGAACAATTTGGACAACCCTTTACTCGCAGCGAAGCTTATAAGGTTTGGATTAAAGGTGGCCTCCCGTTATGTAGCTGTTTTTCCCGACAGGAGGTTGCCCCGGTCGCTGCAATATTTAAATAAACTATGTATAAGGTACATATCGGATGCTGAAGTAAGACCTTTAAATACTGTCTGGGTGAACCTGTTCGCCCCCACTGAGTTTCTTCATGCTTTGGGTGTAACTCCTTTATGTATTGAGGCTTACGCTTCTTTTATGTCCGGCCATTACATAGAAGACCGGCTCATTGACAAGGCCGAAGCTTCTGTGACCTCAAATACTCTCTGCAGTTTCCATAAGATTTTCATTGGCGCTGCTGAGTACGATTTACCCAAGCCACCTAAAATTGCCATAACCACTTCCATGGCCTGTGACGCCAATTTAAACACTTTTCGTTATCTTTCTGATAAGTTTAATATTCCCCTTTACACTATAGACGTACCGGTAGAATGTAATGAGGAGACAATCAATTATGTCAGCCGCCAGTTGAAGGAAATGATTACCATGTTGGAAGATTTTTGCGGACAGAAGCTGGACTTAGCTAGGTTGAAAGAAATTATTAACATCGAAAATGAGACCAGGAGTTGTATGCGACGGATTTTGAACCTTCTAGGCCAAAAGAACTTAGACTCGACAATGACCTTTGAACTTTATATGCTTCTTACTTCCCATGTTCTAATGGGCAGACTTGATACTTTGAGATTTTATCAGATGTATGAAGACGATTTAAGTAAAGCGCCCGAAAGGTATAAGAAGGGAGTATTTTTTATTCATCTTCCCCCACTTTATGAAAGTAATTTCAAACACTATTTAAACTTTAATAAGAATTACGGGCTGCTGGGCTGTGACTTGAACTACGATTTCCTGGAAGAGATAGAAGACGAGGACCCTTACAAGGGAATTGCCAAAAAACTAATCTTAAATACCTATAATGGTGATTTTGAAAGGAGACTTAAAGTCTTGGCTCGGGTCATCGATAAAGTTAAGCCTGATGGGATAGTGCAGTTTTGTCACTGGGGTTGTAAACAGTCGTCAGGTCATGTGGGCTTATTTAGGGACTATTTTAAACACAGAGGGATTCCCTTTGTAAGTATTGACGGTGATGTGGTTGACAAGCGAAACAACCAGGAAGGCCAGTTGGCAACCAGGCTGGAGGCTTTTTTAGAAATGCTCAACAACAGGGGTGATGGCTTTGGTCGGCTATGTGTGTAAATACTCGCCCATAGAAATAATTGAAGCCTTTGGCGAAAGTGCAGCCAGAATTGAGCCGGCAAGAAAGTCTCAGGCATGGGCAGAAAAGCTTACCCATCCAAATATGTGCAGCTTTATGAAGTGTGTGCTTGAGGAAATAATGGAAGAAAACATTGATGAAGTTCTGCTGGTAAATTGCTGTGACAGTATTAAAAGGCTTTATGATATTCTTAAACAAAAAGTTAATTTTGTGTTCCTGCTGGACTTACCTAGAAAAACAGATGAGCAGGCTTGCCGGTTGTTCGCAAAGGAAATTGCCAGGTTAATTAAGGCATATGAAGCCTATAAATGTAAAAAGTTTTCACCGGCTAACTTAAAAAATATTTTGGTGGACAGGCAAAAAGAAAAAAGCAAACCAACCGACGGGGAATATTTAGGAGTTTTAGGTGCCAGGTTCAAGGAAGAAATACTAAATGAGATTAAAGAAAAGAGCCGCCTGAATGTGCTTAATTTTACCTGCACTGGAGACACAAGGTTAAAAAAGATAATTGGGGATGGGCAGGACCTGATCCTGGATTATGCTAGGTCTCTTTTAAATTCTCAGCCTTGTATGAGAATGGCTGAGCGGAATTTGGATTTTTTAAAAGGAGTCGACCTTAGGGGGATAATCTACAATACGGTTAAGTTCTGTAATTTTTATTCTTTTGAATATTTTTCGTTAAAAAAGAAGTTAAATCTGCCAATTTTAAAGCTTGAGACCGATTATACTGATGCAGGCAGCGGGCAACTGGACACAAGAATAGATGCCTTTTTGGAAACGCTTGGAGCTAAAAAGTGTGACATGATTACCAGCCAAGGCGGATACTTTGCCGGAATTGACAGTGGTTCCACATCTACCAATGTGGTTATCATAAATGAGCAGAAAGAGATAGTGTCTTATGCAATATGTTTGACAGGCGCCAAATCCCTTGACAGCGTATATAAAGCATATGATGATGCACTCAAAAAGGCCGCTTTACAAGAAAAAGATATTAAAAAAGTTGTTGCCACCGGTTACGGCAGGAGAGGGATACCTTTTGCAGATGAATTCGTGACCGAAATTACCTGTCACGGAAAAGGGGCCCACTATCTGCAAAAAGATATTAGGACGGTAGTTGATATCGGCGGTCAGGACAGCAAGGTCATAAGGCTGAATGATACTGGTGCCGTTGTTGATTTTGTCATGAACGATAAGTGCTCGGCGGGTACAGGCAGGTTTTTGGAGGTAATGGCCAAGACTTTAGAACTAACTGTTGAGGAAATGGCAGCTTTAGGGTCTGACTATGAGGAAGACCTTAGCATTACCAATATGTGTACCGTATTTGCCGAATCGGAGGTCGTATCACTGATAGCGCAGAATAAGGATAAAAAGGATATCATTCATGCCCTGAATAAGTCTATTGCAACCAAAATCATATCCCTTTTAGACCGCTTAGGGAGAGACGGCAAGTACATGATGACCGGAGGAGTGGCAAAGAATTCGGGGGTTGTCCGGGAAATAGAAAGCAGGCTGGGAGAAAAAGTCATAATACCCTTTGAGCCCCAAATCGTAGGAGCTTTAGGGGCAGCGTTAATTGCAGCCGGCGAGTAAATTTTGCCAAGAATGAGAAAGACAGATTTATTGAGGCTGAACAGGCCAAATGAATTATAAAAGTAGCTGATTAAAACGGTATGCATTGCGGCAGCTATTATTACTTTAAGGAGGAAACAAGAAATGTTCAATTATGTTTGGCCCCTTGCCTTGGTCATCTTATCAAATATACTTTACCAGGTCTGTGCAAAGTCAGTACCGGAAGGGATGAATCCGCTTGCTTCCTTGACCATTACATATGTGATCGGAGCTGTAGCGTCCTTTATCCTTTATTATGGGCTGAATAAAGATGCAAATATCATTCATGAATACAGCAAGGTAAACTTGGCTCCATTTGTACTGGGACTTGTAATTGTTGGATTGGAAGTAGGTTATATCTATGCATATAAAATTGGTTGGCCTGTAAGTACCGCCCAGATTGTTCAGGCGGCAGTAGTGGCGGTGATTTTGATTTTTGTTGGTAGTCTATTTTATCATGAAGCAGTAACCTGGAATAAAGTAGCAGGAGTTATAATTTGTTTAGCAGGACTTGCCCTTATTAATCTCAAGTAAGTTGGTAATATATTTTTTAACTTGTTCTTTAATAGAAGCGAGAGACCGGCTAATTAAAGGTAGGTACTAAATTTAATTTTTACCTGTCTCAGAGACGTTTCATCAGACTAAGTTCTGGAGCCAGGTTGACCATTATTGCATAGTGGTAGATGCAAACGGGGCCCTGCTGCCAAAGGATAAAGCGACCCGTGCCCAGGCAGCGGTTATTTTGCAAAAATTTAGCGAGGAAGTGGCAATTAAAAGATAAAAGAGAGGGTTTCATTTATGGGGGATCTGTCTAAATTGCCTAATATTGGAGCCGAATTAGAAAAACAGCTTACTGAGGTCGGTATTACTACAGCGGAAGAATTAAAAAATGTTGGTAGCCGTGAGGCGTGGCTGCGTATCCTTCGGCTTGACCCTTCTGCCTGCCTAATGCGGTTATCAGCATTAGAAGGGGCGATTCAGGGTATAAGATGGCATCACTTAGATAGTGAAACAAAGAAATCGCTCAAAGAGTTTTATCACCAGCATAAAGGTGTAAGAAAGTGAATAAATTAGCCGCCAAGATTTGATTTTCGCGGCTAATTTGCCGTCAGCTTATTATGTCCTCAATCTCTATTCAATTAAGGGGGATTCATTTGATGGATTGGAATTCTGCACAATATTTGAAATTTGAAACCGAACGTACCCAGCCGGCTATCGATCTAGTGAATCGGATCGAGCTGGCTAACCCTAGAAAAATATTAGATGTTGGCTGTGGACCGGGAAACAGTACCCGGGTTTTAGCTAATAAATTTCCAAGTGCTTATATTCTCGGAATAGATAAATCGGAAGAAATGATCGAAACAGCAAAGAAAAAATGTCCAAATTTAGATTTCAAACTATGTGATGTAACAAGGGACTTATCCCAATTGGACGATGACTTTGATATTGTTTTTTCCAATGCATGTATTCAGTGGGTACCGGATCATAAGCATCTATTAAAAAATATGTTAAACTTATTAAATATTAACGGTGTTTTAGCAGTGCAAATTCCAATGCAATATAACGAGCCTATTCATGAAATTATCAGTGAACTGACATCATCGGCCAAATGGAAGAAATATTTTACAAATCCACGAATTTTTTATACCCTGAGTCAAAGTGAATATTTTGATCTCTTATCTGAAATATCAAGAGATTTTACTATTTGGGAAACGGTTTATTTTCACGTGATGAAATCTCATAACGACATTTTGGAATGGTATCGAGGGACCGGTTTACGGCCTTACCTTAGTGTCTTGTCTGATTTTCAGAAAAGAGAATTTGAAAGTGAGTTAATGGCAGTTTTAAGGCAAAGATACCCTAAGCAAAAAAATGGGGATATTATTTTTAGGTTTCCAAGGTTCTTTTTTATAGCATATCCAAAGAGATAAATGATTCAGTCTTTACCTTTTTAATGAAAGTACAGGGAAGCAAGGGACATTCTCTCGCTTCTTTTTTTGACTATCCGTAGTTATAAAAAGTAGCTGCATTGGTGAGAGCAAAAATGAAGTCAAAACTATGGGAAAGTTAACGAGCATGGAAGAATTTGTTAGAGATTAGAAGAAAGAGTAAATATCTTAAGTATGTAGGCCGAATTTATTTTATAGCTTGGACGATAGCTGTTGGAAACTATAAAACAAAGAGATTGACAGATAATTAGGCCGCTGTATAATAAATCAAAGTGAACAGATTTTCAATCTGCACTGGATATTATGTTCTTACCCAAGGAGTAGCGGTTTAATGAAAGCGGTCTTGAATTATCTAAAAAAGGAAGTGGTACTAGGGATATCTCTGTTACTGGCTCTTGTGTCCATGACATTCGTACCATTGGACAATGAGTATATCAGTTATATAGACTTCCACACTTTGGCCATTTTGCTAAGCTTAATGATTGTGATGGCCGGCCTGCGGGACTTAGGCCTATTTTCAATGATAGGAAGCTGGATGCTGGAAAAGACGAACAATGTGCGAAGTTTAGCAATAGTCTTGGTGCTGCTGTGTTTTGGATTCAGTATGGTAATTACCAACGATGTGGCACTCATTACTTTTGTGCCATTTACCATCGATGTGCTGGTAATGGCCGGGCTGGAGAATTATCTGATTCCGATTATTGTATTGCAGACCATTGCCGCCAATTTGGGCAGCATGCTTACACCTATAGGTAACCCGCAGAATTTATATTTGTTTTCTTTAAGTGGAATGACTTTAGGTAACTTTGTTTCCTTGATGTTGCCTTATACCCTGCTTTCTTTCATCGGATTATTAATTACTTTATTTATACTGATTGACCGAAAAGCTGTAGCGGTAAAAGTGCAATCCCCCAGAACACTTACAGCAGCGGAAAGAAGAAAAGCTGTTGTTTATTTTTTGTTGTTCTTGTTTGCGTTGACAAGTGTAATTCGCTTAATTTCAGTCTATCTTGTGGGAGCAGTGGTCCTGTCAGTGGCTTATCTGATGGATCGCGGCGTGTTACGCAAGCCTGATTACGCTTTATTGCTTACTTTCGTTTTTTTATTTGTATTTATCGGTAATATGAAGCGTATTCCGGAAATCAATCTTTGGCTGTACAATATTATTCATGGACATGAATTGCTCACATCGGTATTTGCCAGTCAGGTCATCAGCAATGTTCCTACAGCCATTCTTCTTTCCGGCTTTACGGATAACATTTCAACGCTGCTTGTAGGCACAAATTTAGGTGGACTTGGCACAATTATTGCCTCTATGGCAAGTTTGATTTCTTTCAAATATTATGGCTCGACAGAGGGTAAGCAAAACGCAGTTTATCTTGGAGTATTTACTTTGCTAAATCTGATATTTTTAATAATGTTACTGCTTTTATATTATCTTATTTAAATAGAAATAATTTACAACAGGAGGTATGTTAAAGTGGTTACTCTGCTTGCAGGAAGCTAGGCGAATAAGTAAGCAGGACCTACTAAAGATTACCAAAAAAAGAATATCGACGGAAAGTCTAATTGATTGTAATCTACTGCGGAATGCGTTGGGCGGATAGAGGTGGTGTGATGTTGCAGGACTTGTAAAATAGATTATAGTATCAATTGGCTGACTAATATCTTATATACTAAATCAACAGCAAAAGAGGAAGAAGAGGTTATGAATATTAAGTATTTGTTGTTAGGAAAGCCTTTGCCAAACGATGCTATTAAGCAGGAAAAATTGTCAAGGCTTTGGGGTTTACCCATTATGGCAAGTGATGCTGTTTCCTCAGTAGCATATGCCATTGAGGAAATCCTTTTGGTGTTAGTCCCAGTTTTAGGCCTGTTATCATTTAGAATGGTACCTTTTATTGCCTTGGGTATTTTAACTTTAATGGTAATTCTGGTAGTTTCTTATTCAACAATTATTGATCACTATCCGAACGGCGGAGGTTCTTATGCAGTAGCCAAAGAAAACCTGGGCGAGGTGGCTTCTTTACTTGCTTCTTCAGCATTAATAATTGACTATATCTTAACGGTTGCCGTAAGTATCTCCTCATCAACTGCCGCTTTGGTTTCTGCATTTTCATTTTTGGGAGATTATAAGGTTTTAATATCATTATTATGTGTTTCTTTAATCACCTTGATTAATTTAAGAGGAGTAAGAGAAGCTTCTAAAATTTTTGGCTTACCGACTTACCTTTTTATTTTTTCTATGGCGGCACTTATTATTACAGGATTTATTAAACTGGCAACTGGAACTTTAAGTCCCATTTCATATAGTACTCCAATCTTACCTGCAGAAACCCTGCAGGGTATTGGACTGTTTCTAATTTTAAGAGCATTTTCCTCCGGATGTTCTGCAATGTCAGGTATTGAAGCTGTAAGTAATGCGGTTCAAAGCTTTGAAGAACCCTCGACCCGTAATGCCAAACATGTATTATATATGCTTGGGGCTGTTATCATCTTCATTTTTGGCGGTACTTCTTTGCTGACGATGAAGCTTCAAGTAGTACCTGTTGAAGGACGGACGGTATTATCCCAGATATCTGCTGCAGTATTTGGCCATTCCATAATGTATTATATATTACAGGCATTTACCTCATTAATCTTATTACTTGCAGCAAATACGGCATACAACGGGTTGCCTCAGTTATTATATGTCCTTGCCCATGATGGATATGTTCCCAGGCAATTTTCTCATCGGGGAACAAAACTAAGTTTTTCCAATGGTATTATCTTTATCTTTGCTATTGCTTCGTTACTGATTATTGGTTTTAAAAGTGATACGCACAGGCTAATACCTTTATATTCAGTAGGTGTGTTCATTTCCTTTACCATTGCTCAGTATGGGATGTTTAAAAAATGGCATAGGACAAAGGAGGCAAATTGGCAATACAGGTGTTGGATTAACGGTTTTGGTACTATTGTAACTACTGTAGTATCAATTATTGTTTTTGTATCTAAGTTTAAAGATGGAGCTTGGGTACTGGCAATTATCATGCCGGTTCTCATGGTAATCATGTATGCAATAAACAGACATTATACCTACGTTGCGAAACAACTAAAACTTGATGAATTCAATCCGTATTATCATAAAGATGAAGTAAGGTCAACTCAATGTGTAATACTGGTTAATGAAATTAATAAGCCGTTTTTAAAAGCAATTAATTACGCAACCTCAATTTCAAAAAATATTGTAGCCTTACACGTTTGCAGGAACCCAAAACATGCGGTAGCCTTGCGCCAAAAGTGGGAAGAACTTGGAATACCCTTTGAATTAAAAATTATCGAAACTCCTTTCCGGGATATAATCGGTCCTACGGATAAATATCTCTGGGAGAGGGAGAAACAGTTAAAACCCGGTGAGAATATTACTGTCATAGTGGTTAATTTTGTTTCTGACCATTGGTATGACTATATCTTACACAACCCAACTGCTCTCTTATTTAGCCGGGCCCTGATGAAACATAAAAATGTAAGTTGTGTTCAACTGCCCTTTCATTACAGGTAAGTTGCCAGAAGCCCTTTTCCGGTGGTTTCCGGAAAAGGGCTTTTGAATTTCTTATGTACGTTTTTGGGAAAACTTGGTACGACAGTAAAGATGATAACTAAAAAAGACGATTTAGGCCGATATTGCTTCATTAAACCCTAAACAAAGCCAAAACTCAAAAAAGAAACGGTTTTCTTAAACCCATGCAGATCACAGCTAATTAGTTAGGAATATTAATTTGTTAGATAATATTTATAATAGAAATGGGGTACAGCTGTTTGTCTGGTTCCCTGCCAAGATTGAGTTAAATAATCATGAACTGGGAGGGGTTTAGATGAAACATATTCTTGCTATTAATGCCAGCCCACGGAGTGGGTGGAACACCAGCCAATTAATAGAGGAAGCAGCCAAAGGGGCGAGGGAAGCAGGTGCAACAACAGAGATCATTGATCTCTATAAATTGGAACCCTTTCAAGGCTGTAGAGCCTGTTTTGGTTGTAAATTACCTGCAAGTTTTGGAAAATGTGTAACGAAAGATGGCTTAGCGGAAGTTCTTGAGAAAATCCGCAAGGCAGATGGCCTTATTCTTGGGTCACCCAACTATCTGGGAAACTTGACATCGGGATTTAGAGCGCTTTACGAACGCCTGGTCTTTCAGTCTTTAACCTATAAAAAAGAACGGCTTAATTGTAATGAACATATGATACCGGTTCTTCTCATCACCACTAGTAACTGGGATGAAAGTTATTATGATAAAATGGGCTATACAACCATGTTGGAAAAATATAAAAAGATGCTGGACAATTACGTTGGACCGACCAAAATTATGATCTGTGGAAATACTTTGCAGGTAGAAGACTATAGCAAATACGGCTGGAATTATTTTGATCCGATAGAGAAAAAGGCCCATCATGAAAAGGTATTTCCCTTAAAATTAAAAGAAGCCCACGAACTGGGAGCAAGTCTTGTTTAACAATCATTAGCCCTTGCTATAAGTTAAAAGTGCTTATAGCAAGGGCTATCTATTTGAATGGAAGAGACATTGATTCATCGGAACTATATTAGAATCGCAACAAAATGAACAAGCAAAGCGGCTAACCAGGCAATGGCACACTGCCAAACGACTACGCCTAAGGCCCATTTGTGACCAAGCTCCCTTCTAATGGAAGCAATGGCTGCTACACATGGAGTGTAGAGCAGGGAGAATACCAAAAGGGAAGCTGCAGCAGTTGGGGTCATGACGGAAGCTATGTCTTGGGCAAAGAGAATCTCCAAAGTTGAGACAACGCTTTCCTTGGCCATGAAGCCACTGATCAGGGATGTACAGATTCTCCAGTCGCCAAGCCCCAGAGGCTTCATAATTGGCGTGAGCAAGCCTGCAATAATCGCCAGGATACTGTCTTGTTGATTTTCAACCAGATTGAAATGAGGATCAAAGCTTTGAAGAAGCCAAATAACTATCGTAGCTAGGAAAATAATTGTAAAAGCTCTTTGTAAAAAGTCTTTGGCTTTTTCCCAAATAAGGAGGCTCACGTTTCTTGTGCTCGGCATGCGATAATTGGGCAATTCCATAACAAAGGGCACTGCCTCACCCTTAAACAGCGTTCTTTTATAGAGCAAAGCTACGAGGATACCGACCACAATACCAAGTACGTAAAGACCGGTCATAATAAGCGCTTTATATTTAGGAAAGAAAGCGTCAACAAAAAAGGCGTAAATAGGTAGTTTGGCTGTACAGCTCATAAAAGGAGTAAGCAATATGGTCATCTTTCTGTCCCGTTCGCTTGGTAGAGTCCGGGTAGACATGACTGCCGGGACAGTACAGCCAAAGCCGATCAACATGGGGACTATGCTGCGGCCTGAAAGACCAATTTTGCGCAGCAATTTATCCATAAAAAAGGCAACCCGAGCGATATAGCCGCTATCCTCAAGGAGAGAAAGGAAGAAAAACAGGGTTACAATAATCGGCAGAAAACTTAAAACAGTTCCTACACCGGCAAAAATGCCATCGATGATTAACTTATGGATAGCAGTGTTTACGCCAGCGGAAGTTAAAGCCTGATCAGTAAGGCCTGTTAAAGCTTCTATGCCTACTTCAAGCCAACCTTGTAGGGTGCCGCCGATCACATCGAAGGTGAGCCAGAAAACGGCGCCCATGATCAAGATAAAGATGGGAATGGCCAGCCATTTGTTAGTGAGAATGCGATCGATTTTTTCACTTCGGATGCTTTCTTTACTTTTATGAGGTTTAGTTACACACAAGTCGCATACATTTTTAATGAAAGTATAACGCATATCGGCAATGGCTGCGCTGCGATCCAGACCTCGTTCTTTTTCCATTTGCAAAACGATATGTTCTATCGTGTCTTTTTCATTCTGATCGAGCTCCAACTGGTTCATAACCAGAGAGTCGCCCTCAATCACCTTGCTTGCAGCAAAGCGCAAGGGGAGATTGGCTTCTTTAGCATGATCTTCGATCAGGTGGCTGATACTATGGAGACAGCGGTGAACAGCGCCACCCTGGGCATTTACATCGCAAAAATCTTGGGGCAGAGGTTTTTCTTGGTAATAGGCTACGTGAATGGCATGCTCGATAAGCTCATTGATCCCTTGGTTTTTAGCCGCAGAGATAGGAACTACGGGAACGCCTAACAGAGCTTCCATGGTGTTTATGTCAATGGTCCCACCGTTTGCCGTCACTTCATCCATCATATTAAGGGCAACTACCATCGGTATATCCATTTCCAGCAGTTGCATAGTAAGATACAAATTGCGTTCAATGTTAGTTGCGTCCACGATGTTGATAATTGCCTTAGGCTTTTCATGCAGAACAAAATTACGTGAAACAATCTCTTCATTGCTATAAGGGGACATGGAATAAATTCCAGGTAAATCGGTAACCAGGGTGTTGGGGTGTCCTTTGATAACTCCGTCTTTGCGGTCAACCGTTACCCCGGGGAAATTGCCGACGTGCTGATTAGCACCTGTAAGCTGATTAAAAAGAGTGGTTTTGCCGCAGTTTTGATTGCCAACCAGGGCAAAGGTTAATGTTGTTCCTTCTGGCAACGGGTCACCGCTGCCTTTAGGGTGAAACTTTCCGCCTTCGCCAAGACTGGGGTGAACTGTCTTGCTGAAAGAACGTTTCTTTTCTTCTTTTTCTCTGGATTCGGTTATAGGCTCAACTTCGATTTTTGCTGCGTCATCTAATCGTAAAGTCAAAGCATAGCCGTGAATCATCACTTCAATGGGGTCGCCCATAGGTGCATATTTGACTAAAGTGACTTCTGCTCCCGGGATGACTCCCATATCCAGAAAGTGCTGACGTAAAGCTCCGTCACCGCCTGTTTTAGTTATAACCGCTGTTTTTCCGATTTCTAAATCTTTAAGTGTCATATTACCCCTTCTTTCTTTGCGGCTTTTGCCCGGTGCCCGGGGATAACGGGTATAGCTGCTTCTCGGCAACACCATCGATACTGGTAAAAGCTTCGTTAACGCCCAGTAATTTTTAGCCTATAAGTTTTGCTGTCGTAATACTTCGGTAGAATATTTATGAATCGTAAATATTCTCCGGCTTTTAAAAAGCGAATTTAGGCAGCGGTCAAACAGTAATGGAGAAGTGAAGTTCAACCCTTTAGTACTATCTGGTAATTGATTAGCATATACTAACTAGAATTAGCATATGCTAACTGTAGAGGACTTGTCAAGGGGTGAATAGAGAAAGAGTGGGGTGGACTTTTTTTTGAAGTAATTAGAATTTTAGATAAAAGCTACAACAAAAAACAACTTCCCTTGATTTTTATCAAGGGAAGTTGTTTTTTGCTCTCATTATGTAAAACCGGAACTTTAGATAGCTTTAACATACATTTATTAATAATGATCTATTGCTCCAAAGTATTATTCAAATACAATTACTGCTTTCTTATTCTTAATTCTTAAAAGAATGGTTTCCAAAATACGGAAATAATGGTTCAGATTTCTGGTCTCAAGGTAAGATGTGATCATATCTTGACCAATTACCAAGTCCATATTTTGCGGCTCGGCGCAGACCAGCACAGCTTTACTATTCTTTAATACAGGAGTGCTGAAAATATTGCCGTCCAGAAGCTTACTAATTCTATCATATTCTGTTATTCCGGTGCCTGGTTGTATTCTTTGCAGTTGAACAAAAAGTTCAGGGCTGACAACGAGGGCTTTTCTTCCATAAATCCCGTTTTCCATGAATTTGGCTAATCCAGCCGCAATGTCTTTAAAAGGATTTTCTCCTTCGCTCCAATCTGAGATAGGAAGTTTAATGATTCCGTCTTCGGTCAGCAATCCTTTATATCCCAGTTCATCATTACCAAGGAAAATTAATTCGTCCTCTTTTAATGCGCACTCAGAAGCTGCCTTTATGGCTGAGGATAGGTCAACTGGCAATCCCATTTGCTCACTTGATTCCAGATCTCTCCAGAGTAGTGAAAAATCTTGGTTAAGCAAAAGGATATGCTGATATGTTCTTCCTTTTATAACCGAGATGTTTCCTTCCGTTTCATCTAATTCTGATATATCATCAATATTAATACTTTGAACGCCTGCTCCCAAGGGACCATAGACACTAATAAATCTTCTTCCTGTCAGGATTTTTTTGGCTGTTGATACAACAGTGTCGTCAATTTTTTCCCACAGTTCAGCAGAAATTGGGGACCCTTCTCGTGATAAGAAATCCATGTTTCACCCTCCTTATTTGCCAATAAGGCTTCCTACAGTACTTTCAGCTTTGTCAGAAGGTGGCTGAACAACAATATTTAGTTGTTCAAGCATTTCTTTAACCTCTTCTTCGCCTTCGGCAAAATGTTTTGCTTCTTCCGGGTCTAAATGTCGGAGCAAAGTCATAAGCTCTCCAACATGGGCTTTTTCTTCATCCCTTATGTCTGCAAGCACCTTTTTTGCCAAGGGATCATCAGTTGCTTGTACGTGGGCGTCATACACAAAGATAGCTTCCAGTTCTCCTGCTATATTAATTCTTACTGCCTGAATCAACTCTTCTTTTGTCATTTTTCTCGGGATAATACCGGTAAATGGATTTGCAAAACTTGCCATTACACACCCTCCTTTTTATTAAAAAGCTTACTATATCCATATTATACCACTTTAAAAATAGGAATTATCCAGGAATCAACTTTTTACTGTTAGGTACTCTTTAAATATCTTTCACCGGCCAATTAACTATGGGTTCTCACATAATCACCTATTTTTTTGTCCATGGTCTTTATGTGGTTTGAGAGCCAGTCTACAACCATTTTGTTTGCGTTAATTATGACTAAAATATTGCCGCCGGACTCGTTATAATCGTTCTTTAATTTAGCAAGTTCCTTGACAAAATTTGCATGGGCAATCTTTTGAGCCTCAAGTTCAGGATAACCGATTTCTTGCATATAAGCTTCTTCATCTTTAAAATGTTTCTTTGTATACTCATCTAAGAAATTAATCATTGTTTCGATGTAATCTTTTGCTTTACGTGCTCTTCCGGCTTCAAACAGTTGATTGGCCTTTTCAAACCATATTTTATGTTGCTCATCAATATGTTCAACGCCGACCGATAAGTCAGGAGTCCAAACTATTGCCATATAAATCCTCCTTTTAGCTTTTGTTATTTTGATTTTATAGCTTTTTTTCAATTAATTCAATATATTTCCAGGAAAATGGGAATATTATGTCGATTTCAGATAAGGCGAGAAAAAAATAACTGCCGCTAGGCACTTTAGTCTTAGCGGCAGGAGAAAGTAAGATCAAATCTTAAACTGTTTAACTAAATTAATCAGTGTTTCTGATCTTTCATTTGATTGATTTGCCAGTCTAACGACTGTCTCAGCCATATTAACAATAGCTCCTGTTTTCTCAGCTATATTTGCCGCGCCTGCAGCTTCTTCGTTGGCTGCTGAGGTAATTTGATCGATAGCATGAACCATATTTTGCATGGAAGCCAAGAGCTCCTCTGCAGTTGAGCTGAATTCGGTCACTATATCGTTAATTAGCGTTGAGTTTTCACTGTAGCGTTCGCTGGTTTCCACTAAGTTTTCATAGTCATGGAGGACCTTTTTATCGATAAAGTCGATTATATCCGTGGAACTTGAAGAAAGCGCATTTACTACGCCTAAAACTTCATTTGTCACTTCCTGAATTCTTTCAACGGAATTTTGGGAGCTTTCGGCCAGTTTTCTGATTTCCTCTGCTACTACAGCAAAGCCTCTACCGGCTTCCCCGGCGCGCGCTGCTTCAATAGCTGCATTCAAAGCCAGCAGATTGGTTTGAGAGGTAATCTCAAGGATTGCGTTAGATAGTTCGTTGATCTGATGGACGGCTTTGGCTTGCTCTATGGCCTTTTGTAAATCTGCCTTTGTTCTGCCATAAATCTCCAGAGCTTCCTCTTTGGAAAAAATAGCTTTTTGTTTCATTTCATGACTCATGGCACTTAATTCATTGACAGTAGCTGCACCTGCTTGGGCCTTGGTAGCGACAGATTCGATTGCTTTCTCCATCTCTAAAGTAGAAGCGTTCATTTCTTCACTGGAAGCTGCTGTTTCCTCTGTGCCGGCAGACAATTGTTGAGTTGTAGATGAAATTTCTTCAATGTCTTCATTCAAACTGGCCATATTGTTATTAATATCACCCAACATCTGGCTGACACTGACCGACTCATCTACAACTTCCTTCATCATGTAACGCATGGAACTTTGCATTTTGTGGAGGGAATTAGCTAAGATACCAATTTCATCTTTTTTAGCTAAGAGTTTATCAGAGATTTCTCCTGTAAAATCTCCGGTAGCTATAACATTGAGATATTGGGTGGTCTCCTTGATTGGACGGGAAATTCTGCGGGCAATTAGAGTGTTTATCCCTATGCCGATTAAGAAGAAGAAAACGGCTAAGACAGTCATTCTGGTGTTCAAATCGGACATTTTAGCCATGACCACGGCTTTAGGTGCATTTACGCCTAAAAACCAATTTGTACCTTCTACGGGGTAATAGGCCATATACTTGTTGACTCCACTTAAAGTATATTCACCTACACCTGTTTCCCCGTTAACCATCTTTTTCATAATAGCAGTGAAGGCAGAATTATCCTTATTTTCTTCAAAAACATTGTACAATTCCATAACTTGACTTTTGTCTTTATGAGCTACCATAGTACCTTCTTTATTAACCATGAAGACTTCCCACTGGTTAAATTCCATTTCACTGGTATAATTACTCAATTCATTGCCATCGCGTCTTGCAACAAGCACGCCTGTTACTTGATCACCCTGTTTGATAGGGACGGCAAATGCTACGATTACACTACCGTCTGTTTTGCTAATCATGGGATCGGAAACAGCGTTTTCTCCGGCTAATGCTTTTTGGAAGTATTCCCGTTCATGAATATCAACAACTTCACCGGTTGTGTGGCGGGCAATCCCGTTGGTGTCGGCAAGCATTATAGTTTTATGCCCGCAACGTTTGACTTCATGCTGCAGCAAGTTCAGTTTTTCCTCCACTGTCAATTCGTTATTTTCTAACCAAGGACTATCTGCTAAGGCGGCTAAAGCATTAAATTGAGTATTGATTTTCTCTGTAATAACTTTGGCATCGGCTTCAGCTATTTCTACAAGATTTTCATCAATACTTGTTTTTAGGGCGTCGCTGGCGCTGAGGTAAGCACAAACTCCTAGCCCTACACAAATTACGAACATTAACATTCCAAAAAATAGAGTAATTTGCGTAGTAATACTTTTGAATTTCATCAGGTCATCTCCTATTTTTATTTGTTGGTTTGGTTGAAATTAACAGCGTGGTGAACCTCCTTTGGCTGCAGAATTGTAAAAACATAACAATATACAAATTATACCAGAAAATTCTACATAAATCTACAAAATTTACTATTATCAAACAAAAATATACAAAATGAGAATTTGTGAATTAAGTAAAAGGACAATTTCATCCTGCTTCGTCCAATAGTAAAGTTCTATCTATCAGAACCTTATAATTTTGCTCATTAATGAAATTTTTAAAGGAAAAAAATTAAGAAAGATAGAGCAAAATGAAAAAATAGGCTAGTAATCAATATTTATAGATAATATGCATAATTCGACAATATTCTACAAAGATAGTATAATTTCCACATCTCGCTATTAAAAAAGGGGGTGATTACATTTGATTTGTTAGTTATACATAGATGAATAAAAATAGCGACTACTTTTATAGAAATACTAAGGTAAGGAGTAATTGACATGAAAATGACAGTGTTTAAAAAGTTGGTAGCAGGATTCTTACTAGTGAATGTTTTAATTATCGGAATAAGCTTTTACAGTCTATTAAATCTGGCCAATATGGACAATACTATTTCAATCTTGTATGATGCACATCTTAAAGGAATTGAGTATATAAAAACGGCACAGGTAAATCTATATTCTGTCATAAGAAATAGAAACAATATTTTATTGTCATCTGATAACCCTCAAGAGGTAGAAAATTATATTTCGAATACAAAGGAAGCACTTACACAGTGTGAAGAAAACATTAAAAAATTTGAAGGAACAATAGCAAATGAAGAAGTAAGAAGATTATTTGGTGAATTAACAAGCGTTTGGAATGATTTTAAATCAAGTGAAGAAGTGGTTCTCCAACTGGCATCGGAAGGGGATTTTCAGGGCGCAAATACTCAAAGAATTGCGAACCGTACTTTAGTCTCTAGTATAGAGTCAATAATTGAAAAAATAGTGGAGCTTAAGGAAAAGCAATCTGAAGAGGCTAATAACAATAGCACTTTAACATATCAAAAAATCAGAAACATTACTATAATGATCAGTGCTTTCAGTGTTATAGTGAGTGTGGGCATAGCTTTTGTACTAACCAGGTTAATATCAACTCCCCTTGTAAGGATATCTGAAGCTGCCCTCAAAATTGCTGAGGGAGATCTATCCCTGGAAGATATACATGTTAAAAATAAAGATGAAATTGGTGATGTTGCTAATGCTTTCAACAAGATGACTGAAAGCTTAAAAGGCATTATCGGTAAAGTAAATGAGGTAGCTGGACTAATAGCGTCAGCAAGTGAAGAGTTATCAGCATCATCTGAAGAAATTAGTTCATCAGCAGAGGAAGTAGCAAGTACTATCAGCCAACTGGCTATTGGAGCTAATTCACAGGCCAAGGAAGCTTCTAATACAAGTATTGGAGTAAATGAAATTGTTTCAAAGATTGAGATGGTTGCTGAAAGAGCAAGCTCTGTACACAAAGCAAGTCTGAAAGTTGCTGAAGAAACGGACAGCGGCCTTTTAGAAGCAGATACAGCTGTTGATAAAATGGAGCATATTAAAGAAGTAATAGAAAAAACAACTGCAAGGGTGAAGGTGTTAGGTGAAGAATCTAACAGAATAGGAGATATTGTTGCCGTAATAAGGAGTATTGCAGATCAAACCAATTTGTTAGCCTTAAATGCAGCTATTGAAGCGGCGCGGGCCGGAGAACAAGGAAAAGGGTTTGCAGTAGTAGCGGAAGAGGTAAGAAAACTGGCTGAACAGTCGGCAACTTCAGCCGTTAAAATAGGAGAACTGATTGAGAAGGTTCAATCAGAAACAATGGAAGTCGTAAATGTCATGGATAATACCAATCAAGAAGTTATAGACGGTGTATCCAGTGTGAACAAGACAGGTAATTATTTTAAACTAATTGCAGAGGAAATTAAAGAAGTTACAGGCAAAATACAGGATGTGAGTAACGCATCTCAGGAGATAGCAAGCCAAAGTACAACTGTTAACGAAGCAGTTAGAAATATCGCAGCCATTGCAGAGGAGACCGCAGCTTCAACTGAGGAAGTAAGTGCCTCTACAGAGGAACAAACGGCAACAATGGAAGAAATAGCAGGGTCGGCAGGTGAATTGGCAAAACTTGCAGAAGAACTTCAATCATATGTATCCAGGTTTAAGCTATAAAAAATTCGAAAACATTTTGACGATAATTGTTTAAGTGAAAGTAAAAGATAGTTAGTATAAAAGAGAGAGAAGGTAGATAAATCTATCTTCTCTCTCTTGCTAAAAGGTTCATCCATTTGGGAATAGTATTAGAAATGTTTCTTGTCTCTAAGTACTTTCTTTTATAGAATCCAAGGGAGTAAGAGAAAGTCTCTTTGCTTTCAGACTAAAAAAGAAGTGCCGCTAAAGCTTTTTGGCCTTAGCGGCAGAAAAGAGTAACTTTAAATTTTAAACTGTTTAGTTAGTTCGATTAGTGACTCGGATTTTTCATTTGATCTATTTGCCAAGTCTACAACTTTTTCAACCATGCCAACAATCATTTCTGTTTTCTGAGCGATATTTGCTGCTCCTGCAGCCTCCTCATTGGCTGCTGTGCTTATCTGATTAATGGCTTGGACCATATTTTGCATGGAAGCCAAAAGTTCTTCTGCCGTTGAGCTGAATTCCGTTACGATGTCATTAATCACTGTTGAATTCTCACTGTAACGTGTACTGACTTTTACCAAGCCTTCATAGTCATTAAGGACCTTCTTGTCAATGAAATCTATAATTTCCGTGGAGCTTGAGGAAAGAGCATTTACTACTGATAAAACCTCATTTGTTACTTCCTGAATTCGTGCAACGGAATCTTTTGAGCTTTCAGCAAGATTCCTGATTTCATCTGCTACTACAGCAAAGCCTCTACCTGCTTCTCCGGCTCTTGCTGCTTCAATAGCTGCATTTAAAGCCAACAGATTGGTTTGGGAAGTAATCTCCAGAATAGCATTAGACAATTCATTAATTTGATGAACAGCTTTGGCTTGCTCTAAAGCTTTCTGCAAATCGGCTTTTGTTTTGCCATATATCTCCAGAGCTTCCTCTTTGGAAGAGATAGCCATTTGTTTCATTTGATTACTCATATTTTTTAGTTCATTGACGGTGGTTGCGCCTTCTTGGGCTTTGAAAGCAACGGATTCGATGGCTTTCTCCATTTCTAAGGAAGAGGCATTCATTTCTTCACTGGAGGCCGCTGTTTCTTCCGTTCCAGCAGACAGTTGTTGGGTTGTGTAAGAAATATCTCCGATGTTTTCATTTAAGCTGGACATATTTTGAGTAATGTTACTTAACATTTGGCTGACACTGAGCGACTCGTCTACAACTGCTTTCATCATAGAGCGTATAGAGTTTTGCATTTTGTTGAGAGAATTAGCCAAGATACCTATTTCATCTTTTTTAGCCAGGAACTTTTCAGATATTTCACCAGTAAAGTCCCCGGTAGCTATTACATTGAGATACTTGGCGGTTTCTTTAATTGGATGTGAAATATTACGAGCGATAGAGATGGTTAGTCCAATCCCGATTAAGAGGAAGAAAGCTGATAGTAAAAGCATAACAGTAGTTAATTTGTCTACCTCGGCCATGACCACTGTCTTAGGAGCAGTTACACCTAAAGACCAGTTTGTCCCCTCTACCGGATGATAAGCCATGTATTTAGTTACACCTTTATATGTATATTCCCCTATACCTGTTTCTCCTTTAGCCATTTTCGTTTGAATATTATATACTGACTCTAACTCAGGGTTAGCGGCGTATTGTTCAAAAATATTGTACATTTCCAAGACACGACTCTCATCGCTGTTGGCTATTGTTGTTCCTTCACTATTAATCATAAAGACTTCTCGTTGGTTAGACTCCATTTCATGGGTATACTCGCTCAAACAATTCCCATCTTGAAGGGCAACCAGTACTCCTATAATTTGATCACCTTCTTTAATGGGAACAGCAAAGATAATCACAAGGCTTTGGTCTAATTTATTGACAATCGGATCCGAAACATTAGGTTCTCCGGAAAGTGCTTTTTGATAATATTCTCTTTCCAAAAGATTCATACTGACACCATTTGTGTCCTGGCAATTTCCGTTGATATCCCCGATAAACATATTTACATGTCCGTTCCGTTGGACCTCATTACGCAGTAAGGCTACTTTTTCAGTTAACGTTAATTCATTACTTTTTATCCATGGACTTTCAGCTAAAGCCTGCAAGGCATTGAATTGTGTGTTGATTTTCTCTGAAATAACTTTGGCGTTAGCTTCAGCTAATTCTATAAGGTTCTCATCAATATTTGCTTTTAAAGCATTGCTGGAACTTATGTAGGCACAAATACCTATGCCAGCACAGATTACAAAGATTAGAATTGTAAAAAATAAAGTAATTTGAGTGGTAATACTTTTAAGCTTCATCAAATCATCTCCTGTTGCGTTATTTTTTACTGCTTTTTATAACCTTTTTGAAAAGGAGTCCAAATCTTTACTTATTATCAATATCAACATTCAAAATAATTGAATTATTTGCGCTTTGAATTTTTAAGTTCTATCAAACCCTTTCTTACATTCCTATTCTTGATTTTGGTCCAAATAATGCCTTAATAAACTGGCGGACAGTAGGACCTTTTAAATGCACAATAATAAGCAATTGTACCAAAAAATTCTACACAAATCTACAAAGTTTTTAGTATTAGCAAATTGAAATAAATAAATTTATTATAAATAAAAAGAACGGCAAAAGTGTAATTAAATAATGTCGAAAAATTAAATTATAATGGGAATATTGTCGTAAAATAGAAAATGATTTATAATATGATTACATTTGCATATTTTTGAACAAATATGAAGAAAGGTGGGAGATATTAAATCAGGGGGGGAGGATGTTTCTTGCTTGTAATCGGTTGCATTAAGGCCTTTATGCGCTTGGTGCATAGAGGTTTTTTATTTGACTCCTTTACCTCGAATGGGAGCAAGTAGACTTTTAAATCTATTTTAGGAGATGAGAGTAATGGCTTTATTAAACAATTTAAAAACCAGGACCAAGCTTATACTGGCATTTTCCATTATTTTAATCATTACCCTCACAATAGGTCTTAACGGATTGTTTACTGCGAAAGACCTACAGAACAATTTTGAGAAATTCTATAGTAACCGTTTTCTTTCCAACATGTTGTTAGCTACGGTCCAATTTGACCAAGAAAAAATAACTACTGAAATGCAACGGATCCTTTATAAATCCCAGGCCATGAATGATCCCACAGTCATTGAGGAATCAGTGGAGAGTATTAATGAATTAGCCGCAGAAATTGATAATGTACTTAAAGAGTATGAAGAAACAGACTTTTTGCCGGAAGAAGAAGAAATTTACAACTTACTGAAAACTGCTATTGCCAATTATCGTACCACCAGGACGGAAGCAATAGAGGCTGCTCGGAATGGCAATTATAGCTTAGCTGTCGAGCGAAATGATAAAGCCAGGGAATTTCGCGAAGAATGTGCTCAACTTATTGACCAATTGAGAGAAGTTAACAATCAGGTTGCAGTCAATATGATGGAGACTGACAGGGCTAATTACGAAAGCTCGAGAAACAGTTCTATTGGATTGCTGGTATTTGCATTTTTAGTAGGCATAGGATTTACTATACTTATGAGTAACAGCATTGCCAAACCGGCTAAGATGTTAGAAGAATGTGCTAACTATCTAGCTGAAGGCGATTTTACGAGAGAGTTGCCGGAGCGATTGCAGCGCCGTAAAGATGAAATAGGAATGATCGCAGTAGCATTTGTTGAAATGAGCAGAAGAATTCGTACCTTACTGAAAGAGGTAGCCAATTCTGTACAGGAAACAAGCGCATCAAGCGAGGAACTTTCAGTCACCGTGGAAGAAGTCACTGCTCAAAGTGAAAGCATCAATACTTCTATCCAGCAAATTGTTGCCGGAATGGAAGAAATCAGTGCTTCTGTGGAAGAAGTGACAGCGGCCAGTTCTGAAATTATTAACAAAGCCCGGAGAATGGAAAGCGAAGTTCAAGAGGGCGAACAAAAGGTTGACGAGATTAGGAGAAGGGCCGAAGATATGAAAGCTACGGCCCGCCATTCAAAAGAATCAACCATAAGTATCTATCAACAAAAACAGCAGGAGATTAAATTGGCCATTGAAGAAGTTGGAGTTGTAGAAGAGATAACTAAAATGGCCGATGTTATTTCGGAGATAGCTGCCCAAACAAATCTTCTGGCTTTAAATGCTGCTATTGAAGCAGCTCGAGCAGGAGAACATGGAAGAGGTTTTGCAGTGGTTTCGGAAGAAGTCCGTAAGCTGGCTGAAAATTCAGCTGTTACAGCAGGGGATATCCACCGGGTCATTGGCAAGGTCAAGGCTGCAGTTGAAAAATTAACATCTCATGCTCAAGAAATATTGAAATTTATCGAGGAAAAGGTTTCACCTGACTACGATATGCTGGAAAAAACCGGTGAACAGTATGCTGAAGATGCCTATTTCGTAAAGACTTTGACCAATGAGTTTGCAGCTGCTGCTACGAAAATAACATCTTCAATTGAATCCATCGGTAATGCCATTGAAGGCGTGTCTGCCACCGTGGAAGAAATCTCTGCATCTTCTCAGGAGATCAGTAGTAGTTCCTTAGAATCAACCAAAGCGATGGAAGAGGTAGCTAAGAGAGCTCAGTCCCAGGCAGAATTGGCTGAAGGTTTAAATTCAATGGTAGAGAGATTCAAAGTGTGATGGAATTTTTCTTGAAGATCATTGTAAACAAATTGGAAAAACAAATCGGACAGCAGAAGAAAGATGAGCCGATAATTGGAAACAGCAAAAACAGATGTCTCGAACTGAGGCATCTGTTTTTGGCTGTGCCACTACAAGACAAATTAGAAACTAGCTAAAGAAATCAAGCTAATTGACTAGTATTATAAAAAAACAATAATATTGATGTTATATTTGATATCTTGAATTATGCGATATTACAAGTAAGCTGTTGTTAGATAATCACGGAAAAATGTGATTTTGCTACTTAGAAACATTTTTATATATTATATAAAGTAACCAGTATGATTTCTGCAAAAATATTAAAGTTGACATAATGTATTTTGCTACTTAAAATTTCCAGTGGTTAAGTGACCTTATAGTTTCAATCCATTTTAAGTGTAACAGGGGGAAAGCCAATGGAGGAAGTTTACGAGTTTCTAAAAAAATGCGGAACCTATTATTTGGCTACGGTGGAAGGGGATCAGCCAAGAGTTAGGCCTTTTGGTACCGTAGATATTTTTGAAGGCAAACTTTATATTCAGACAGGCAAGGTGAAAAATGTTTCAAAGCAGCTTCAAGCAAACCCAAAGGCAGAGATCTGTGCTTTTGCTGATGGGATATGGCTTAGAGTTGCCGGAAAACTTATCAGGGATGATAGAGTAGAGGCTAAAAAACATATGCTTGATAACTATCCGGAACTGCAGAGTATGTATTCAGCTGAAGATGATAATACAGAAGTTCTCTATTTTAAGGATGCAACAGCTACATTTTATTCATTCACAGATGAGCCAAAGGTAATTAAATTTTAAGAAAAGCCTTTTAAAAGTCATTGGTAAAACTCGGTTATTTAAATAATAATCGAGTTTTTTATTTTCTGAAGTAATTATAAGCAGTATCTTTAATGAAATAGACTGCCTTTTAAAAAGAGATAAAGTTGATGTGGTGTTATTGAGCAGCTATAGATATAGAACTTTTTACTCGAATCCTGCAGACAAGTATATGTTTTAAGCTGAGCTCGCAGCACAGGCCCATGAAGAATATAGGGGTCAGCAAAAGAGGAACTTGTCTGGGTAAAGGAGTATTAGTATTTAAAAAGTATGCTTAACATAAAGGAGAGGAGACGTTTTGAAATTTATTTCCTGGAATATAGATTCATTAAATTCAGCCTTAACAGGAGCTTCTGAACGAGCGGAATTAAGCCGAGAAGTAATTAAAACTATTGTTGATAACAACCCGGAAGTTATTGCCTTACAAGAAATCAAACTGCCAAGCGACGGACCTAATAAGAAACAGTTAAAGATATTAAATGATTGGTTTCCGGGATATGAAATAGTGTGGAATTGCTCAGTAGAACCGGCTCGCAAGGGCTATGCCGGTACCATGTTTTTATATAAAGACAATTTAAAGCCCAAGGTAAGCTTTCCTAAAATCGGGGCACCTAGTACTATGGATTTCGAAGGTAGAATCATCACATTAGAGTTTGACGATTTTTATTTAACTCAGGTATATACTCCCAATGCAGGAGAAAACTTAAATCGTTTAAAGGAACGCCAGATTTGGGACGTTAAATTTGCTGATTACCTGGAAAAGCTGGACCAGGAAAAATGGGTTATAGCAACAGGTGATTTTAACGTAGCTCATAGGGAAATTGATTTAGCCCATCCCGATAATAATCACAATACGGCCGGATTTACGGATGAGGAGCGTGAAGGTTTTACAAATCTACTAAAAAGAGGTTTTACAGATACATTTCGTTATATCCACGGCGATGTTACAGGTATGTACTCTTGGTGGTCCCAGCGTGCTAAAACCAGTAAAATTAACAATTCCGGTTGGAGAATTGATTATTGGTTGGTGAGTAACAGGATTGCCGATAAGGTTCGGAGATCTGAAATGCTTGATTCAGGTCCAAGACAAGACCACACGCCAATCTTACTGGAAATTGATTTGTAGAAATACTGGCCAGTGAAGAGCTAGTAGAGGATTTTTCCACTGAAGTAAGACAAATTGTAGTGGGAATAAATAACTTTTGAGTAAAGCAAAATTAAATAAACAAGGAAGTAAAGGTGAGCTTACAAAGTATGAATGTGTTATGTGGAACAAAGTTTCGTGCCTGTTTCATCCGATAAATTGCCCTAGCAAGAACCTACTTGAAATAATAAAGACGTCAGTTTTCCTACGCTGGCCAGAGTGGAAACATATATTTTGCTGATGGAGTTAAGTCTTTTGTTCTGATGTTTAAACTTGCCGGGAATAAAATGCAATTCGCCATAAGGACCGGCATTAGAAGTGTTGTAATCTACCAGCATGACGGTTCCAAGGCCGCCGGCAAATTGACCCTGCAAAAATACAGGTATGTTACTTTGCTCTTCCACAAAGGTCTTAGGAAATTTGTATAACCAAAATGTAGACCTTCCCAGATAAGGTCCAAGGTGCAGGACAGCTATTTTCCATAAAAACCACCTTACGTTATTTTTTTTATTGGTTAACCAGTGCTTAAACTTTCTAAATTCCAGATAAGCTTAAAGATTAAAAATGGAGGGAAAAACTCTGTCAAATAAAGTAATAAAAAAACATATACAGAATTTTCTGCTAAGTATGTAAAAAGCGAAACAACAGATGTATAATAAAATCAATCTCAGTCGAAATATTTACAAAATATTTTAGGAAAAAATGAATAACAGTGAGGGGAAAGTATGGATTTCATAAGAATTACAAAGGAAAATCTGGAGAAAGAGCATATCTGCTGTGCTATTTCTAACAACAAAGACATTCAGGTTGCTTCCAAGAAAAGCTGGCTGGCAGCAAGATTGGAAGAAGGATTATGTTTTATAAAAAGTGCGGAAAGAGGCAAATGTTTTATTGAGTATATCCCCGCCCAGAACGCCTGGATTCCAATTGAAGCAAATGATTATATGTATATCGATTGCTTTTGGATTTCAGGTTCCTTAAAGGGACACGGATATTCAAACGATTTGCTGAAAATGTGTATTGAAGATACGAAAGCAAAAGGTTTTAAGGGATTATGTATTTTATCTTCTGATAAAAAGAGAGCTTTTCTCTCTGATCCGAATTACCTTGCCTATAAAGGGTTTAAAGTAGCGGATAAATCTGATGTAGGAATCAATTTGCTATACTTTCCCTTTGATAGCAAAGTCAATGTACCAAAATTCAAAGAGTGTGCTAAGCATCCTCGTGTTGATCGGCAAGGATATATATTATACTATACAAACCAATGTCCCTTTACAGCAAAATACGTTCCGCTTACCGAAAATATTGCAAAAGAAAAGGGAATTCCTTTTAAAGCTATACACATTAAAGACAGGGATACTGCCCAAAACATTCCGTCTCCCGTAACAACGTATGCACTCTTTTATAACGGTAAGTTTGTAACAAATGAAATTTTAACAGTAAAGAAGTTTTTAAAAATGATATGCTGAGACGGAAGATGAATTTGTCCGATGAATATATTCAAAACTTTTCCTCGGAAATACAGTAACGATTAACTGCAATTAGAAATATTATCCATGATTAGCACCACAGACCACCTTAAATATGTTTGCCTCTCTTTGTAATCTCAAAAAATCAGCAGTAGGGCTTTGGATATCAAACAAGGTGCTCAATTTTCTGAAGAAAATGCCCAGAATATGTATTCCCTTTCCCAAGAACAGATTCAAGAATCAATTAGAAAGTGTCGTGAAGTTGAACAGATTAATAGTTTATCAGACGCTATCTTAGAGATAACAAGTCAAATGAATTGATGTAAGTGCAAGAATTGATGGATAGTGCGGAAAATGTAATGGGCTAATAGTATTGCTTTAATCGCCCAAAAAACAACTGATGCTGCAAGGCACGCTAACAATATTGTACGAGAAACTGAAGCTACAAAATCCAGCGCTATAAGATTAAAACAATTGGTGTCCCAATTTAAAGTTAACGGTTAGAAACTTGAATATAACTAGATGGAATTTATATACTAAGAATGAAAAATAATGTGGATAGAGCTTCTTTGTTTCCTAGAGCTAACCCTCGATATGTGGCTGTAGAAAGTCATAGCGAGGGTTTTATTTTTAGTTAAAAGCTGAAATATGTTCGAGAACCCTTCCTGTGCTTCTTGCCTCAAAACTTCCCAGTACTTCTTAAAAGTGTAAAATATTTCTAACATTATTTATAAGCCTCGCTTTTCCGACTATAATTAATAGCAAAAACACTAAAAAATAGGCCTTATCCTTAAAATTTACATATTTAAAAGTTTTTGGTTTTAAGTATTTTAGAACATTACCTGTTTCAATGTTCTGTTTATTTATAAAAAGAAAAGTTCTTGTTGTAATTTTCACATCTCTAAGGTAGATGGGCAAAAAGTTGTGAAAGGGATGATAAAGTTAGTGAGTAGGGTAGTCATTATCGGCGCCGGTTACGCAGGAGTACTTACGGCAAAGAAACTGGCTAAAAAATTTAAGAAGGATGCTGATACTTCTATCACCATCATTGATAAAAACCCATTTCACACCATGCTTACGGAATTACATGAGGTTGCTGCCGGAAGGGTGGAGGAAGACAGCATCAAAATAAGTTTACAAAAAGTGTTTGCAGGAAGAAATGTACAAGTGGTTCAGGACTATGTTGAGTCCGTAGATTTTGATCAAAAGCTCGTCTTAGGCAGGAATGGTTCTTACAATTACGATTATCTGGTGTTGGCAGCTGGCTCGCGTCCGACTTATTTCGGTATACCGGGTGCTAAGGAGCATTCTTTTTCCTTGTGGTCTTATGGCGACGCTGTTAAGTTAAGGGAACACATACTTAACCGCTTCAGGCAAGCTGCTACGGAAACAAATAGGGAAGAAAAGCGTCGGTTGCTTACTTTCCATGTCGTAGGGGCCGGTTTGACCGGAGTTGAAATGGCTGGCGAGTTAGCCGAATATATTCCTACCTTATGTGAAAGATTTGAAATTGACGGGGAAGACGTTTCCCTGTTTAATGTAGATTTATTTCCTCGTGTTGTACCGTCTCTTCCCGAAAAACTATCTGCCAAGATTCAGCGCCGGCTTGAAAAAATGGGTGTAAAGGTGCTGCTCAATACGCGGGTAGTTGAGGTCGGTACGGATTACATTGATTTATGTAGGGAAGAAAAGGTAAGCCGGTACAGTACCGGTACAGTGATTTGGGTAGGCGGTATCGAAGGTGCTGCTATAACGTCCAAGGCAGCAGAGTTTTACCCCAGTAGTCGTCGCGGCAGGCTGAATACGGATGAATACCTCAGGTGTGTAAATGATCAAAGCCTTTATATAGCCGGTGACAATTTGAATTATATTCCCAAGGGCGAGTCTGAGCCCGTACCACAAATGGTGGAAAATTGCGAACAGAGCTCAGCCATTGTTGCTCATAATATCTATGTATCCATTACTGGCAAGGGAGAACTTAAAAAATATAAGCCTAAGTTCCACGGAGTAATGGTAAGCGTTGGCGGCAGATACGGTGTGGCTAGATTAGGTGTTCCCGGCTTTATGGTAAGCTTCCCGTCTTTCCTGGCCATGTTTATGAAACATTTTATTAACATCGTCTATTTCTTCCAGGTCCTCGGTTGGAACAAGGTGTTTAGCTATCTTAAACATGAGATTTTCACTGTACGAAATAAAAGAAGTTTTGTCGGTGGGCATTTTAGCAACTGGACACCGAGCTTTTTGCTTGTTCCCCTTCGCCTCTGGCTAGGTGCTGTCTGGCTTTATGAAGGTGTTATGAAGGTAGTCGAGGGTTGGTTAACTACTCCAAAGCTGCAAGGCTTTTTTGGCGGCGCAACTGCCTGGTTTAATTCTATCCTAGGAAATGCTACTGATGGCATTAACTCGGCGACTGCCGGTGCAGCTTCTTTACCTGATGCTGTTAGTTCTGCAACAGAAGTTGCAACTGCAGTGTCCGATGCAGTTACCGCCGCAACCGGTGCGGCATCAGAAGCTGTTGCTTCGATTGGAACAGTGATTATGAACTGGGATATTTTCGGACTTATAAAACTGATTTTTGTAAGCGGCAAATCCTTGGCTGAATCCACTCTTGCTGATTTTGCCTTTAAGCTGGACGTTCCACTTCTGAACTGGTTCCTAAACACTTTCATCATGCCTTACGACTGGGTTCAGGTGGTGATGCAGGCCTTTATCGTAATTGCTGAGATACTTATCGGGCTTGCGCTGATCGGGGGACTGTTTACTACACCTTCCGGTGCGCTTTCCCTTATCCTGTTATTTATGTTTGTGACCACTACTGGATTATATTTATCGAGCTTTTGGATGCTTTTTGCCGGAATAGTTATGTTATGGGGCGCGGGCAGTATTTTTGGTTTAGATTATTATGTTATCCCGGTTCTAAAAAAAGCTTGGAAACGATTAGGTTGGGTAAGGCGGTTATATATCTATCATGACTAATAAGTCTAATTTAGCAGTTATAAATGAGTCCGGTTTCCCCGCCGAAAGGCTTGAATACAGTGAAGCTCTGCGATTGACAGAGCTGGAAATCAGAAAATTGCTAAAGACCGCCCCGCTATTAATCAGGCGTCAGACTTCACATTTAGCCCGAGCAAAAGGAAAAGGCTTACGGGCGCAGGCTTTACTTGCCTGCGCCATGGGAGGCGACGGACTTGTCGGGCATGGTGCTGTCAATGCTGCCGCTGCCATCGAACTGTTGCATCTTGCTACTCTTATTCATGACGACATAATCGATAATGCAGATATTCGCCGAGGCATATCGGCTTTACATGTGAAATTTGGTGAAAAAACGGCTGTGCTCTGCGGAGACTATTTGTTCTGCCTGGCCTTTGAACTTGTTTCAGCTATACCTTCACGGGAAATCAACATGGATAAGGTGGATAGGATTTTGCCTTCCTATTTTACAGAAATTTGCCTTGGTGAGATCAGAGAATTTAGTAACGTAGGAAACCTTGATCTTAGCGAACGGGAGTATTTCAGGATAATATTAGGGAAAACTGCCGCACTTTTTCAAGCGTCTTTTCATGTAGGTTTTCTTCTTTCCGATGATCCACCGGAAGTAAGGGATATTTATATTGAGATAGGAAAACACTTAGGGGTCATGTTCCAACTTGTCGACGACTGTCTAGATTTCATATCTTCCGAAAAGAAGGTAAAAAAGCCTGTGCTTACTGATTTTCGTCAGGGCGTGATAACTTTGCCGCTTATTTATGCATTGCAAGTAGACAAAACATTGAGGAGTAAGCTAGAAAAAGGTATTGCTGAACAAGAATTAAAAGATGCGGTAATTGCCGCAGGTGGGATTGAATATTCCAAGACTAAAATCGAGGAGTACCGTTTAAAAGCAAAAAAACGGATATACTCGTTAGAATCAGAAAGCAAAAGAGACAGGCTGGAGCTATTGCTTGAGAAAGCTTGTACGCTATAGCTTAAGTTAGAAAGGAAATAATACCATGAGTATTGCAACTAGAGCTCTGAATAACGGAACGATATCCCTGGATATTGTAAAAAGGGTTCTAAGTTATGTCGAGATAAAAACTAAGATAACAAGTGTATTTACTTTTTTCTTAGGGCTTTCCTACCTTTATTCGTCCGGCTATAGGATAGATCCCTTAAAAACTATTGTGTTTTTCTTCGGCATGTTTTTCTTTGATCTTACTGCCACCGCGATTAACAATTATTGTGATACAAAGAAAAATCACCAGACACTCCAGTTTTCCAGGCCAACAGCGTTGGTTATATTGCTTTCACTATTTACTATTAGCGTGATTTTGGGCTTGTATTTAGTTTATCTTTCAGATTTGGCAGTTTTGCTTTTAGGCATGCTCTGCTTCTTCTTTGGGATCATCTATTCTTACGGACCTGTTCCCATTTCTCACGTACCGTTCGGAGAAATAGTCTCTGGACTTTTCTATGGGCTGGTGATCCCAACTATTCTGATCTACCTAAATGTTCCGGAAGGTGTACTTTTTTCCTACTCGATTAATGGAGGAAAGTTGTCAGTAATTCTGAATATCAGATCCATCGTTGGGCTTATCCTGCTTTCATTTGTTCCTTTTTGCCTTACCGCCAATATTATGCTTGCTAACAATATTTGCGACGTGAAACGGGACTTGGCAGTAAACAGGTACACCCTTGCACATTTTCTTGGTTCCAAAACATTGTGGCTATTTCCTGCTTTGTATTACCTTGCTTATCTTTCAGTGATCGGCATGGTTGTAGCGGGCTATATTTCACCTCTCAGCCTTTTGTTACTTATTTCGTTAATTCCAGTCCAGAAAAATATCAATCTGTTTTTGCAAAAACAGATAAAGGAAGAGACTTTTGCAGTCTCCATCAAAAACTTTTTGATCATAATCATCCTGCATACTTTGCTGGTTTTTTTAGGTGGTTTGTTTCCAGGCTGGAGATTGGGATGAAATATATGAAAAAAGCGGATAAGGTAATTATTGGTCTCACTGTTCTTTTAGCCTTGGTTGCTCTGCTTTTAAACGGGTTTTTCTTCAAGGAAAAAGGGACTTATGCAGAGATATATTATGATTCTATTTTGGTTTATAAGAAAAAGCTTACAACCACTCAAGAAATTTCATTTTCCATTTCTGAAAAACCTGAGGTGATCTTTCATCTTTATGACGATGGATCTATTGCCTTTATCGAGTCCGATTGCCCTGACAAGATCTGTATTCGTTCAGGCAGGTTGAATAAAGTAGGGCAGTCAGCTGCATGCCTTCCTAACAAGCTACTGCTAAAGATCGTTGGGGAAGAAGAGCAAGGTCCGGACTTAGTTATTGGGAACACTAGATAGGAATAGGGATGAAGGCAAGATTAATAGGTGTATGATTGAAATTGGTTTTGCATCTAGCGCAGCATCCTGCGCTAGGATTAATACTCCATTAAAAGTACAGCAAATTTTAAGGAGGTAAAAATCAATGAAAATGAAAAGATTAGTAGTATTATTATCGGTAATTTTACTGGTAACTGCGTTAGTAACTGGTTGTGGCAAAACCGAATCAGACAAAAAAGAACCCGGTAAAACTGAAACAGGGCAAACTGAAACAGGCAAAACCGATTCCGAGAGTGCAAAAACCGGTCTGGCTGTAATAACAGGATTAAGTAAGTCTACAGATGCCGGCACCGACCCTGGGTTAGCTCAAGTCGATTCAACGGTTGTCGCAGTTTTAGTGGATAATAGCGGTAAGATACTTGATTGTGTTATCGATTCAGTGCAGAGTAAGATAAACTTTGATTCTTCGGGCAAGCTAATCACTCCGATTGACACCTTGTTCCCAACTAAGAACGAACTGGGCAAGGACTATGGGATGCACAAGGCTTCCGGCATCGGCAAGGAATGGAACGAACAAGCTGCAGCCCTGGCTGAATATGTGAAGGGGAAGACGGTTAATGAAATTAAGTCTATCGCAGTAGACGGGAGCGGTCATCCCACCGGTTCTGATTTGAAAGCTTCAGTGACTATATCAATCAGTGGATATATTGATGCTATCGAGAAAGCTGTTGCCCAGGCTCAGGAATTGGGAGCGTCTACTTCTGATAAACTTGGTCTTGGCATAATTACTAATATGTCTCATTCAGTTGATGCCGGTGATGATCCGGGTCTAGCTGAAGCATATTCTACTTATGTTGTCATTACACAAGATTCCGGTGGTAAGATTACCAGCTGTATTATTGACGCTAGCCAGGGTAAAGTCAACTTTGATAAGTCCGGTAAAATAACCAGCGATATTCAAGCAAGTGTTAAGACAAAGAACGAATTAGGTAAAGATTACGGCATGGCGAAAGCATCTTCCATCGGTAAGGAATGGTATGAGCAAGCTGCCGCCTTTGCCCAATATGTAACAGGTAAAACACCCGCTGAAGTGGCTAGTATCGCCGTTGATGAGGATGGTAAAGCAACCGACAGTGATCTTTTGGCTTCAGTTACCGTTTCTATTGATGGTTTCAAAGAAGCTCTTGCTAAAGCTGCAAGATAGATAGTAATTATTCTGTTTGGCTTTTGATATGTCGCAATAAGCTTATGTTTAGGCTTATTGCGACATATTTACATTATCCTTAAAAGGCCAATGATTTGACAATAATTTAGGTTGACCTCTGCAACCATTTTAAATTCTATATTTGACATCAGGCATAGAAGGAAAAAGAAAATGAGACGACTACTTATTATTCTTCTATTTTCTTGCTTATTGACATCGTTTGGGTGTGCTAAAAAGACGACCAGATATCAGGCCGAGTTTCTATCTCTCTTTGATACGGTTACTACTGTTGTAGGTTATGCAGAAAACAAAGATGAATTTACCTCTCTTGCTGAACAAATAAAAGGCAAGCTTGCTGAATATCATAAGCTGTTTGATATCTATAACAGCTATGAAGGCCTTAATAACCTCAAAACCATTAACGACAATGCAGGTATAGCTCCGGTAAAAGTTGATCAGGAACTGATCTCTTTGCTTCTTTTCGCTAAAGAGCAATATTACCTGACTGGCGGTAAGCTAAATATAGCGTTAGGGCCGGTACTAAGGGTCTGGCATGAGTACAGGGAAAGGGCTCTTTCTGATCCCCTCAGCGCGAAAGTGCCTTCAAGGAAATTACTGGAAGAAGCTGCCAAACATACTGACATTGAAAAAGTGATTATAGATGAAGAAGCTTCTACAGTATACCTGACAGACCCTGAAATGAGCTTAGATGTGGGGGCGGTAGCTAAAGGCTATGCTGTGGAGCGGATAGCCCGATATTTTGAAGAACAAGGAATTTCTTCGCTTTTAATCAGCGTTGGTGGTAATATTCGTGCTATAGGAGGTAAGCCAGGGAAGAGGGGAATGGAAGCTTGGAACATAGGTATTAAAAACCCCGATAAAGAAAGCCCTGATGAGGAACTATGTAATGTGCTCATTTCGGGTTATTCAGTAGTGTCCAGCGGAACATATGAAAGATATTACACTGTTGATGGAAAAAAATATCATCATATCATTGATCCAAATACCTTAATGCCTGCATCATATTTTAAGAGTATTACAATAATTTGTCCCGATTCAGGGCTTGCTGATGCATTGTCTACGGCAGTATTTAATATGCCTGTGGAAAATGGGAAAAAATTTATTGATAGTATTGAAAATGTAGAAGCTTTATGGGTAACAAGCACGGGTGAGATTGTTTATTCTACAGGATTTAAGGATTTCATGAAAGTCAATGTAAAACAATAAGGAAAAGACTGGGTTGAAAACAAGGAGAAGGATAGGCTGCTTTGTGTTTACTATAAAGTTAAACCCCGGAGGGTGATTTGGATAGTCCTACCGGGGTTTATACTGCGGTGAAAACTTGAACGAAATATCGTTTACTCGCTTATATAAACGTTTGCATTACTAACGTTCTTCGCGGAAGTATGGTAAACCCAAGCTTCCAGGAGGTTGGTTCTCACGTTTGCGACGTAGCGAAACGAATACCAGAACGATAATAGTTACCAGATATGGAAGCATTTTAAACAATTCCATTGAACGCCTCGTCAGGTTTGGAATGTAGAAGAAGAGCCAGTAAAGCATTCCAAACAGATATGCACCCCAAATACCTCTTTTTGAATTCCAACTGGAGAAGATAACCAGGGCGACAGCCAGCCAACCTAAACCTTCAATACCACCGCCGGAATCCCAGGTACCTTTGGTATAGTCCATAACGTAAAAGAGACCGCCGAGACCGGAAATGCCGGCACCAATACATGTTGCCAGGTATTTGTATAGAGTAACATTAATTGCAGCTGCGTCAGCGGTTGCTGGATTTTCACCAACTGCACGAAGGTTAAGTCCTACACTGGTCCGGTTAATAAACCAGTTGACTAACAGTGCTACAACTATGGCTAAGTAGACCATAAAGCCAAAACCAAAAAGCATGCTCAAAAGCGGAGGCAAACTCTTGGCAAAGGGTAGAGTAGCTCGGAAGGCAGCACTGGTAGTAGCCACAGAAATCTGCCCTACACCACCGGCTAATCTGTTTAAAATGCCGCCAAAGAAGTTAGCAAAACCTCCGGCAAAAATAGTAAGCGTCAAACCAGTAACATTTTGATTTGTTCTCAGGCTAACAGTCAAAATACAGTAAATAAGACCGCCTAGCATGGAAGCAATAAAGGCTGACACCATCGCAAGTACTAAGCAGACAAACTTATTGGGATTTGGATTATTCATCTCGTAATAGAATGTGGTCATCAGTCCCATGATTCCGCCTAAATACATAATGCCGGGCACACCCAGGTTAAGATTACCTGATTTTTCGGTTAATGTTTCGCCTGTAGAGCCATATAGGATTACGGTTCCGAACATAATGCCGGCTTGTAAAAGTGCTATGAGTTGTGTCATGCCTCTACCTCCTTCGTGTTGCACTGCTGTTCGCATTCAGGTATGTTTTCATTCCTGCGGCCCCGGAATTTAACTTGATAGTTAATGAAGAATTCGCTGCCCAGGATGAAGAAGAGGATGATACCTATTATCATATTGGACACATGGTCATTCAGATTATAACGTGAAGAAATTTCAATAGATCCCTTATCTAGGAATACTAAGAGCGCTGAAATAGGTATCATGATAAAGGGATTAAATTTGGCAAGCCAAGCCACGATAATGGCGGTAAAGCCACGTCCGCCAGCAGTACTGGTTGAAATGGTATGACTTGCTCCGGCTACGGCTAAAAATCCGGCTATACCGCAGACAGCACCAGAGATAAAGGTGGTGCGCATGATAACTTTAGGCACGTTTATAGCTGCATAGCGGGCGGTGTTTTCACTTTCACCTACCACGGCTATTTCATAACCTTGTTTGGTGTAATGCAGGTAAATATACATTAAAACCGCCAGTGTTATAACCAGAAGTACGTTTAAGAGATAGGGCTGACCAAATAATTCTGGGAACCAACCGGCTCTGGTTCTGGGATTGATTATCCCTACAGTATTAGAACCGATAGGGTTTTCCCAGAGTGCAACACAATAGGCAGTTAACTGAATGGCTATATAGTTCATCATCAAGGTAAAGAGTGTTTCATTGGTGTTCCATATAGCTTTAAAAATACCGGGAATAAGGCCCCAAATACCACCTGCTATAATGCTAAAACCAAGCATGAGTAATAACATAGGCAGAGTGGTAAGAGTCTTGCTTAGGTAAATCATACAAGCTGCTGAAACAATGCCGCCCATTAGAATCTGACCTTCAGCACCGATGTTCCAAAAGCGCATCATGAAAGACGGTGCCAAGCCGATTCCGATACATAACAACATCATCGTATCGCGGATGGTTACCCAGATACGCTTGGTTGTACTAAAAGCGCCTTCAAACATGGCAACATAAACATTTACCGGGTTCAGCTTTATAATCGAAAAAATGATAATCCCACAGAGGATTAAAGCAGCCAGTAAGGCCACAGCCCGGATGCCCAAAGCTTTCCAGAAGGGAAGAGGAATTCCACGTTTGGAGATGCGAATAAAGGGCTCATTGTATTTGTTTTCGTTCTCGTTCTTCATGCTGTTGCCTCCTTACCCAGTTGTGTCATCAGAAGACCTACTTCTTCTTTCTTCACATGGCGGGCATCCACTATCCCGCTGACCTTACCTCCGCAGAGTACGAGTATCCTGTCGCAGAGTTCCAGCAACACGTCTAGGTCTTCACCTACATAGATGACTGCAACTCCTCGTTTCTTTTGCTCATTCAGCAGGTTAAAAATAGTGTGGGTTGTTCTAATGTCCAAACCGCGCACGGCGTAGGCAGTCATTAAGAGGGAAGGATTCCCAGCTATTTCTCGGCCTACTAACATTTTTTGTACGTTACCACCTGAAAGTCGCCGAATTGGTGTACTTAGGCTTGGGGTAATTACTTCCAATTCCTTTACAATTTTTTCCGCCAGTTCTTTTGGCGTTTTACGGTCAGTGAAAATCGATTTTCCTTTTTTGTAACTACGCAACATTACGTTATCAACCAGATCCATACTGGCGACTAATCCCATGCCAAAACGGTCTTCTGGCACAAAGGCAAACCCTAATCCAAGGTTATAAATATCTATTGGATCTTTACCGCAAATTTCTTCTTCTTTTCCCTCAGGTGAGATAAATCGTATGGAACTGCCTTCTTCAACTTTTTGCAAACCTGCTATTGCTTCTAGCAATTCTTTTTGACCGCTGCCCGTAATACCTGCAACACCTAGTATTTCGCCACCATAAGCGGTAAAGGAGACATTATCTAATCGCTTAACGCCATCTTTATCTATTACTGTCAGGTTATTTACAATTAAGCGTTCTTTCAGGTCTTTAGGTTCAGGTCTTTCGATATTCAGGGAAATTGAACTTCCAACCATCATATCAGTTAGCATTTGTGGGTTGGTATCTTTGGTAGCAATGTCACCTATATAGCAACCTTTGCGTAAAACCGCTACACGGTCAGAGATTTCCATTACTTCATGTAACTTGTGGGAAATAAACACAAGCGATTTTCCATCAGCCTTCATATTACGCATAACTGCAAAAAGTTTTTCTGTTTCTTGAGGAGTGAGCACTGCTGTAGGCTCATCCAGGATCAGGATATCTGCGCCACGATAAAGCAATTTGACGATTTCCAGGGTTTGCTTTTCTGAAACGGACATATCATAGACTTTTTTGTCCGGATCAACTATAAATCCATAACGATCACAGATCTGCTTTACTTGGGCTCGTACATTTTTTAAGTCAACAAGTCTATTTTCATTTAAGCCCAAAACAATGTTTTCTGCTGCTGTCAATACATCTACCAACTTGAAATGCTGGTATACCATACCGATGCCCAGTTCATGAGCCTCTTTAGGGCTGCGAATGCTTACCGGTTTACCGTAAACACGTATATAGCCCTCATCGGGTGCATAAATACCTGAAAGCACATTCATCAGAGTAGATTTTCCACTACCATTTTCCCCTAACAAAGCTAAAATTTCGCCAGCATAAATATCTAAGCATATTCTGTTGTTGGCTACTACCTCACCGAATGTTTTGGTGATATTTACCATTTCAATTGCTTTTTCAACTGTTTTCTGATTATCCACAGTCATTATCCTTATTATCCTTTCTGTTTAATATAGTCGAAACGTAGCTATTTCGATAATGAACTCTCGACCGTGAGAAAGGCAAAGCCGATCGAGAGTTGAACTTTTCATGGCCGGTTAACACTTAAAATGGGAGAGAAGCATCGGGATGTTTCTCTCCCCTAGTTTTAAAATACTTAAAGTCTAGTTGAGCTCTGTAATGCCGTCGATGCGTAAGGAGAAATAAGGTGCACTGCGGAGGGTAGATTCATAGAAAATACCGTCCTTAATGGCTTCACCGACATCGCCTACAAAGTCACCGTCAAGGTCGATGGCTTTGAAGGAGTCGACAGTTTTACCTTCTACAGTAAATTTAGAGCAATCAAATACATGGAGTGTACCATTCTTCAAAGCAGTTTCAACTTCTTCTACCTTTTCAGCGGTACCAGGAGCGCAGCTGTCACCTAACGGTGAGATCATAACTGCATCTTCAGCAAAACCTGCTGAATAGTCAGAAGGCATTGCCTCACCAGTAATCATCTTTTCAATAATTGGTGTATACAGGGCAGACCAGTTATTCTGTGCAGAGGTCAAAGCTGCATTAGGAGCCACAGAACGCATATCAATATTGTAGCCTACGCTGTAAACGGTTTTACCACTCTTTAGAGCAGCTTCAATGGCGGAAGGAGCTCCGGTAGAATCAGCATGCTGACTAATGATAACACAGCCTCTACTGATCAAAGCATTAGCAGCTTCAGCTTCAGCAACCGGATCATACCAGGAGTTAGTGTACTGTACATCCATATGAGCATCCGGTACGATGCTGCGTACGCCTAAGAAGAAAGCAGTATAACCGGATACAACTTCAGCGTATGGATAGGCTCCGACATAACCTACATATGGATCGGATACTTTACCTTCATCTAATAATTGTTTGAGCTTCATACCAGCTACAACACCGGATACATAGCGGCTTTCAAAGGTATATGGGAAAACGTTAACTACGTTGTCAATATCTTCTAGAGCAGCAGTATCACCGGTGGCAGCTACGAAGATAATATCCGGATATTCGCGGGCGGCAGCCATCATGTGAGATTGATGACCATAGCTATCAGAGATGATGATATGGCACCCTTGTTCAGCCAAGTCAACAGCGGTATCGTAACAGGTTTCATCTTCTGGGATATTATATTTGAAAATTACTTGGCTTTCAGAAAGTCCCAGATTTTTTATAGCGCCCTTAATACCTTCGAGGTGGGCTGCGTCGTAACCTGAGTTTTCATCGTGGACTAAGATAACACCGATTTTAAGTTCCTCAGCGGGAATGGGATCACGGTTCTGACGAACAGGAAGTTGCCAGTCATCACCTGATGAGGTTTCAGTCGGTGTCTCAGATCCGGTTTGAGTTTCTGAAGAATTATCTTGTGAATCCGTTTGCTGTCCACCACCACAACCAACCAAAAAGCAGCTCGCTAAGAGAACTAATACCATCATTAGCGATACTTTTTTCAATAATGATTTCATTCTCAACCTCTCCCTTCAAGATTAATCAAAATATTCAGTTTTGACATTTAGGTCCTTCTGATCACCCCTTTTAAAAAAAATCAAACCTCAACCTTTCTTAAAAAAGATTGGGGTTTGTTTAAATCAATTGCTGTGAAAACCCTGATATTAAGTTGTAGTAGAAAATTTATAACAACAGTTAAATTCTACAAAAATCTCATATTTCCTGCTGATAAGCATGAATTTTTTATAATACCATTATAGGTGAAATAAACAAACTTTTCGCTAAATTTTGTCTATACAAGATCTTATACTCAAAAGTAATAGTTGTAAAGCTTCCAGCTACTCTACAGAGAAAGTATAAATCGCAAAAAAACTTGTTTCAAGGCTGGCTTAGAGGTGAAAATTTTGAAGAAACAGGGAATTCGCTGCCTATTTATTAGCTATATCCGTTAAAATCAAAAAAGTGGTAAAATATACTGACAATGTGGCTGATGAAAGAAAAATTTGCTTTGTTATTATTGAAATAATATAATGCTAAATAATTTTAAAAATAGCAAAGTGCAAGGCGGATGATTAATGACCGGTAAAATTATAATTGATGACATCCAGTGTGAAGTAATAAAAAAGAAGATAAAGAATTTATATTTGTCTGTTCATCCTCCTGATGGAAGAGTTAAAATTGCTGCTCCGCTAACAATGAACGATGAGGTTATTCGAACTTTTGTTATTTCCAAACTGTCCTGGATTAAAAAGCAGCAAGCCAGATTGGAAAAACTTGGGCGGGAAGCTGAAAAAGAGTACGTTACGGGTGAGAGTCATTACTTTCAGGGAAAAGCTTATGTACTTAATGTTTTATACACAAAACAAAGGCAAAGAGCTGAGCTAATAAATGATCAGCAAATTAACCTCTATGTTCGCGAAGGTTGTACTAAAGAGCAACGAAGAAAGATAATGCTGGAATGGTATCGTAGTGAGTTAAAGAAAAAAATTCCTGAATTAATTGGCAAATGGGAAAAGATAATTGGAACAAAAGTAAACTTTTGGGGAGTAAAGTTGATGAAAACCAGGTGGGGTACTTGTAATCCCACTGCTAAACGAATCTGGGTAAGCCTGGAACTGGCAAAGAAAACACCAAGCTGTTTGGAATATATCCTGGTTCATGAAATGGTCCATTTGCTGGAAAGATACCATAACAAAAGATTTTATACTTATCTGGACCAATTTCTACCAAACTGGAAAGAAATAAAAAGAGAACTAAACAGACTTAGCTGAAAGCAGTCTTTTTGTAGTAACTTTAAATAAAAAATAACAAAAGTAATTTGAGGAAGGATTTGTCAGTACTTTCAAGAATATATGCAAGAATATTATGAAAGAATTTACAAGGAGGAATAAGAGTGATGAAGATTATTGATCTTTCCCAACCTTATCAAAGAGGGATGACTCAATTTCCTAATACTCCTCCCATGGATGTTAAACAAATTGCCCAAATAGACGAGGGTGGTTTTCGGGTAACTGATTTTCATGCTATAGTCCATGTTGGAACTCATTGTGATGCTCCTGCCCATTGCTTAAAAGGGGCAAAAACCATGGATGAACTGCCTTTAGACACTTTTGTTGGTGAGGCAGTCATTGTTGATGTTGATCTAAATGACGGGCTTGAGATTAGACCCGATGTTTTAAAAAATCATGAGATTAAGCCAGGGGATATTGTCTTATTTAGAACGGGCTACTCAAAATATTGGGGAAAACCTGAATACGTAGAGAAATCTCCTTATTTTTCGGAAGAACTTGCTTCGGCTCTAGTAGAACTGAAAATTAAAGCTGTTGGAATTGATTTTTTGTCGCCTGATCCTGTAGACAGCACTGTGTCGCCTGCCCATAAAATATTGATGGGCCACAACATTCCAATTATTGAAAATTTAAATCGTTTAGAGGAAATAAATGAAGCCAGGGTATTCTTTTCCGCAGCACCTATTTTAATCGATAAAGCTGACGGAGGATTTGCCAGGGCTTATGCAATAATTGATAAATAGTTTAAGAAGACTGGAGCAGAATTTAAATATAATTAGACTTATATAAAGTTAAGAATTAGGCGGTTCTTTTCGTTGGCTTTACCCTTAAACTAAGGGTATGGCTTTTTTGTTTACTAATAAGTTTTTAAAGTAGCATACGTTGGCTTTTACGATTATCGGGAAAAGCAGAAAAAACCAGTGTTTTGAGTTTTTGTGGTATTATGCTGTAAAGATATATATTTTAAGAGGGGAGATAACCTTGTCAAAATTCTATACGGAAATAGCAAAGTATTATGATTATATATTTCCAACGGGAAAGGCCCAATTAGGTTTAATTAAGGAGCTTGCCGGAGAACCTCCGATGAAAATTCTTGATATAGCTTGTGGAAGTGGTGGCTATTCTAAACAGCTAAGTGACCTAGGATATGAAATTACCGCCGTCGACCTAGATCCTTCAATGATCCGACGATTAAAGGAAAAGGATGAGAAGTTGGATGCCAGGGTTTTAAATATGCTTGATCTTGATATATTGAACGATACCTATGATCTTTTATTTTGCATAGGGAATTCCTTGGTCCACCTTAACAACAATGAAGAAATTCTGGAGTTTTTTAGAAAATGCCGGCAGCGGCTTAAACCAGGAAGAAATTTGCTGATTCAAATAGTTAATTACGATAGGATTCTTGCCAAGGATATAACCAGTTTGCCGCTTATTACCAATGAAGAAGTAGGTTTAACCTTTGAAAGATACTATGAATATCTGCCAGAAAGACATAAGATATGCTTTAAGACTGTTTTGAAGGTTGACGGCTTAAGCTTAGAAAACAGTGTCTTGCTTCATCCCCTTAAATCTGTTGAGCTAATAGAATTATTAAGACAAGCAGGATTTATAACTATTGAAACATATGGAAGCTTTGAAAAGACCGTTTTTGATCCCTTGAATTCATTTTCTCTTATAGTCGTGGCTCAAAGGTAACAATAAACGTTAGTATCTATTTTTCATGTTTGTTCATTAAAATAGCAAGCTTTGTTGGTTTTGAAGTTTGTATTTCTAGATGACTTAAGTCTTATTTTTTTGATGGATGAAATTTGCTAAAGTGTATTCTATTAATTATAATTAAGTAAGAAATATAATGCTTAAGTTGTATGTTTATCCAATTGAATTATGCTAAAGCTATGAAAGGAAGAAGTAGGGTCGGTTTTACATCATGCAGAGAGCAGTCGGGTGGTGAAAGGCTGTTGATGGGCCGATTCGAATACATCTTGGAGCCGCTACCTGAATCAGCAGTAGGGTTTGACGGGAGTGCCCGGTACAGCACATGAGTGCAGTTGCACTTACTGAGGGAAATTCTGTGAAGGATTTCCGAGCCAGAGGTGGTACCGCAGTTTCTGCCCTCTGCTCCCATCGGAGCGGAGGGCATTTTTAGTAATTATTCTTAGGAAAGGAGTTTGGAAGGATGTCAATTTACGACGAACTAGTTGCGCGGGGTTTAATTGCTCAAGTTACCAATGAAAAAGAAATAAGAGAACTTATAGATGCCGGTAAGGCAACCTTTTATATTGGCTTCGACCCTACAGCTGATTCTTTGCATGTCGGCCATTTTATGGCACTTTGTTTAATGAAGCGTTTGCAGATGGCCGGAAACAGGCCTATTGTGCTTATAGGCGGTGGAACTGCATATGTAGGTGATCCGTCAGGACGCACAGACATGCGTAATATGATGACACCTGAGACAATCGAACATAACTCCAGATGTTTTAAAAAACAGATGGAAAGATTTATTGAATTCGGTGAAGGTAAGGCAATCATGGTAAACAATGCCGACTGGCTTTTAAAATTGAATTACATTGAATTCTTGCGGGAGGTAGGACCTCATTTTTCCGTAAATAATATGTTGCGGGCCGAGTGTTATAAGCAAAGGATGGAAAAAGGTCTGTCTTTCTTGGAATTCAACTATATGCTTATGCAATCTTATGATTTTTATTATTTATTTAAACATTACGGCTGTAATATGCAGTTCGGCGGCGATGACCAGTGGTCTAATATGCTGGGAGGAACGGAACTCATTCGCCGTAAATTAGGTAAAGATGCTTATGCGATGACTATTAACTTGCTTTTAAATTCTGAAGGTAAGAAGATGGGAAAAACAGCTAAAGGTGCTGTTTGGCTTGATCCAAATAAAACCTCACCTTTTGAATTTTACCAGTACTGGCGTAATGTTGCCGACGAAGATGTTCTTAAGTGCCTGCGCATGCTTACCTTCTTGCCGCTGGAACAAATTAAGGAAATGGAAAAATGGGAAGGAAGCCAGTTAAATGAAGCTAAGGAAATATTAGCTTACGAACTGACTAAACTAGTTCACGGTGAGGAAGAAGCTCAAAAAGCTCAAAAGACGGCCCATGCCCTTTTCAGAGCCGGAACCGATGACAGCGATATGCCGACAACGGAGATTAGTAGTGAACAGCTGGCTAATGGTGTTATAAATGTTGTCGATTTACTTGTCCTCTGCGGCCTGGCAGCTTCGAAGAGTGAAGCAAGACGCCTGATCCAGCAGGGTGGGTTAACTATTGACGGTGTTAAAATTGATTCCATTGACTATTGTATTACTTTAGAACAACTGGAAGAGGGAATAAAAATGCGCAAGGGTAAGAAAACCTACCATAAGGCTTGTTTAAAGAATTGATTGACCGGAAGCTAAAAGATAATATTAATTACCATACAGCAAAATCGGTAAAGGAGTGTGGCAACACTAAAAAAGTTGCTATGCTCCTTTTTTTATTCACCTCTCCTTGCCTGCTTAAGTATACTGTAACAGGTAAATTAAAGGGGGAAAGGACATTGAAAACTGTTGTAGAGCTACAGAACATAGGAATGAAGTACCAGTCCCTCAATGGAGAGATTCCTGCCGTTGAAAACATCAATTTAAAAATTTATGAAGGGGAATTTGTAAGCATTGTAGGTCCCAGCGGCTGTGGAAAAACAACCATATTGTCGTTGATTTCGGGCCTTTTAGCTCCAACCACTGGCAAGGTTCTCATTGACGGTGAAGAGGTAACAGGTCCGTCTAAGAAAGTTGGTTATATGCTCCAAAAAGACCATTTATTTGATTGGCGAACCATAAGGCAAAATGTCCTGTTAGGGCTAGAAATCCAGAAAGCGGTTACTTCAAGTGCTAAAGCATATGCTGATCACCTGTTAAAAACTTATGGTTTAATCGATTTTGCCAATAAGTATCCAAACCAACTTTCTGGCGGTATGAGACAACGGGCGGCACTTATACGTACTTTGGTTACAAACCCCCAAATCTTGTTACTAGACGAAGCTTTTTCAGCTTTAGACTATCAAACCAGGTTGGCAGTTAATGATGACATTTACTCCATCATTAAAAAAGAACATAAGACAGCAATTATGGTCACTCATGATATTGCTGAAAGCATTAGCATGTCTGACAGGGTGATTGTTCTCACCAGTAGACCCGGCACCATAAAAAGCGTACATGAAATTAATTTTGAGTTAGAAGACCGCACTCCGTTAAAAACGCGGAAAGTGCCAAAGTTTCAACAAATATTTGAGTGCATATGGAAGGAGCTGGACGTTCATGTTTAAGTTTAGAGGTAGTTTTAAGGACGAACTATCATTGCAAACGGTCTCGAAAGAACACCAGGAATTTTTAAGAAATGTTCAGCGCCAAAAATTTTTAGTCAGATTTACCCAAATTTTAATTTTAGTGCTTGCTTTGGGTTTATGGGAGCTCTTTGCCACATTAAAAATTGTTGATCCTTTTATTACCAGTTCACCTTCACGGGTTTTAAAGACAATCAGCAACTTATACTTGGAAGGAGTTTTGCTCCGTCATATTTATGTAACTTGCCTGGAAACCATAATAGGTTTCATGCTAGGTACAGTTTTAGGGACATTAATCGCCATTATTTTATGGTGGTCAGAATTTATTTCCAAGGTTGCCGAACCCTATCTTGTCATTCTCAACAGTCTTCCCAAAATAGCTTTAGGACCGATTTTCATCGTCTGGATTGGAGCGGGGTCGGTAGCAATTATAGTCATGACTCTGGCTGTCTCGCTGATTGTGACTATTTTGGAAGTCTTAAACGGTTTTTTGGCTATTGATAAGGATAAGATCAAACTGGTGCAAACTTTTGGAGGAACTAAATTCCAGGTGATGTCTAAGGTTATCCTTCCTGCCTCCTTACCTACTATTATCAGCGCTTTAAAAATTAACGTAGGTATGTCCTGGGTTGGAGTTATTGTCGGTGAATTTCTAGTTTCGAAAGCAGGTTTAGGCTATTTGATTGTTTATGGCGGTCAGGTTTTTAAATTAGATTTGGTCATGTCCAGTGTATTGATCCTTAGCATAGCTGCCGCACTGATGTATAAGGGGGTGGTTTTCTTAGAAAAAAGATTAATCACCACATATAGGGATTGAGTTTACTTTACTTATAGGAGGGGTACAATGAAGCGAAGAAGTTTAACATTAGTACTAATTGTGTTAATCCTGGGTTTAGCCTTAGGATTAAGCGGTTGTGGCACTAACAGTGCCTCCCAAAAGTTAACCAAAATACATCTTTCCGAAGTAACCCATTCAGTGTTTTACGCTCCACAATACGCAGCTTTAAGCCTGGGCTTTTTTGAGGAAGAGGGCTTAGAAATTGAACTGAGTAACGGTCAAGGGGCAGATAAGGTTATGACTGCAGTCCTGACCGGAGAGGCGGATATTGGCTTTGCCGGCCCTGAAGCCAGTATATATGTTTATAACGAAGGCAGAGATGATTATAGTGTGGTCTTTGCTCAACTGACCAATGGAGACGGAACTTTCTTAATGGGCAGAGAACCTGATCCGGACTTTAAATGGAGCGATATTAAAGGAAAAACTATTATAGGTGGGCGCAAGGGTGGCATGCCTGAAATAATCTTGCAGTATGTACTTAGAAACAACGGTTTGAATCCTGGTCAGGATGTGTTTATCGATACTACCATGCAATTTTCTGCCATGGCCGGTGCTTTCTTAGGCGGACAGGGAGACTATGTAATAATCTTTGAGCCCACGGCTTCTGAAATGGAGAGGGAAGGCAAAGCATTTATTCTGGCTTCACTGGGAGAATCCAGCGGAGAAGTACCGTATACAGCCTATTTTGCAAGTAAAAGTTACATTGAAAAAAATCCTGAGATTATCCAGAAGTTCACCAATGCTATCTATAAAGGTCAAAAGTGGGTAGCTTCCCATTCACCGGAAGAAATAGCTAAAGTTATAAAACCCCATTTCCCAGATACGGATGAAGATATTTTGGTTATAGTGGCCAAAAGGTATAAGGAACAGAATTCCTGGAAGAAGGATCCAATACTTTTAGAAAATGATTTCTACACCTTACAAAAAGCTTTGCAAGATGCCGGTGAATTGGATAAGGTGGCTCCTTACTCTGAAGTTGTAAATACTAAATTTGCTGAAAATGCGGTTAAGAATATCAAATAGAGCTTATTTTTTAAAAGATGAGGTAAAATCTGTATAGCTAGAGAAGATGTATTTTGCCGGTTGTGCAATTTACATCTTTTTTTATGTTTTTGACTGAATAGTGTTGCCTGTCAGGAAAGATTTAGAAAAGTTGACGACAGTAACTACGTAGTCCGTTTAATAACTTCTTGGGCAGCAAGGAAGAAGCTATTAAAGCGTTTCTTGGAGGATGTAAGAGCTTGGACTAAAAAGGTAAGATTATTGTCTTAGAATTTCCCTGAGAAGGCCTTTATTATGGATAATTTTTAACAATTGAGCTTCAGTTTTTATCACGTCATTTTTTTCTTCAAAGTAAAGGTTGATTTTCTTGGCATACCCTCTTGTTTCATTGTCCAGGGAAGAGATAAAGTCAGCGATATTTTTTCCTTGGTATAAGGAGCAAAGATACAAGGTTAAAATATACTTCAGGTCATAAAGTATTGCATCTTCGATCCAATAGTCAACATGCTCAAGGACTATTCCCTTTTCCATTAGCTTTGTATAATACTTTAAGCCATCGGCAGTGGATTCCCAGAAGTCTATATAGACATAATCGAATTGGTTAAGAAATTCTTCATTATAATAATCAAAGGCATCACCGTGGATTATTTTCAGCTTTTTATCAAGTTTAAATTGAGGTCTGATATAATTATCAAAAAGATAGATGACGTCCTTATTAAATTCTATGACTGTTACGCTTTTCACTTCATCTTTTAACAGCCAAAGATAAGGAAGCACTCCGATTCCCAGGCCCATGGTCAAGCATTTTCCATGGCCTTTTTTAATACCGGTTTTCATGCTATTGATCTCGCTGATAGCAGGGGACATCCAGACGGTATCTCCTTCTTTGAGTACCGGAAGATGAAGATCCTGATCAAAATACCCGAGAGGATGATAGTGAAACAGATACTTTCCTAAAGGCTTACTGAAATCTAAGTTAATCAAAGTCCTTTTTTCAATAACTGCTTGTTCATAGCTTACGGCCCCATAATTAATGTTTTCCAGCTTGATGTTTTGGAAATAAGGATTATTAGTTAAAATTTTTTCTTCCTGTTTAAGCCCAGGGCAAGGAATACTATATCGTTTTAGTATACTAATAAGCTCTTTTTCCCTTTGGGGAGTTATGACTTGACCAATATATTTTAAAACAGCAGAAAGATAACTATTTACGTCTAAAATCGAACGGATGAGCTTTTTTATAGCCTTATCTACTTCCCAATTTTTCTCGAGCTGAATCATAAAGCACCTCATTTTTTGTTTGTTTAGTTGATTAATTTGATAAGTATATATCATATTTTAAGTCAAGCGGATGAAGAAGGCATGTTTAAAATCAAAAGATTTTCTTGATTAAGATATTAACCTGGAATGATAATATTAAATAAATACTAACCTATTTAAAGATTGATTGAGAGCGACTAGAACTGGCTTATAGACAGATAAATATGGGGTAGGAAAAGAAAGATGAAGGGAAAAATAAACAAAAAAGCATCAAATTCTATTAAAAGACAAAGACAAGATAAAGGTACAGAGAGTTCACAAGGTTTTACTTTAAGAGTCATAGCCCATGTTCACACCGATTTTCCGACTAAATTTGGTATTCCCCGCCAAAGCGGGTTAATTGAAGATTTAAAAGGATTTATTGTGTTTGAACCGGAATATCGTAACCTAGACGCTTTACGCGGCTTGGAAAATTTCTCCCATATTTGGCTGATCTGGCATTTTTCCGAAACAGCACGCAAAACGTGGACGCCGACTGTACGTCCTCCTCGCCTTGGAGGAAATAAACGGATGGGGGTTTTTGCCACCCGTTCGCCGTTTCGTCCAAATGCTCTTGGCCTTTCTTCGGTCAAACTTGATGCTATCGAGATCCATCCTGATTTAGGACCTGTTCTTCATGTTTCAGGAATAGACATGATGGATAATACCCCTATCTATGACATTAAGCCTTACCTCCCTTTTACGGACAGCCGCCCGACGGCTGTGGGAGGGTTTGCTGAGCTGGTCAAAAACTATGCCTTGGAGGTTGAATTTCCTGCCAAGTGGCTTAACCTAATTCCTGCTGATCGGAGGGAAGCATTGCTTGAAGTATTGAAGCAAGATCCAAGGCCGTCGTATCAGCAGGATCCAAACCGGATTTATGGTTTGGAATTTGCCGGCTTTGATATAAGGTTTACTGTTTGCGGTAGCTTGCTGTCAGTTTGCGAAGTGGTACCAAGAAAGAAATAAACAGACCTTTTCGGTCTGTTTATTTCTGTTCAAAAGTATGGTACTGGGTGTGCATTTGGGATTGTGCTTCCATTCCGCCACCGTCAACCTTTACCTCAATGGAAGTTGCATCGCAATGTTGGTTATGCCAGTATCTGCAGTTGGAAACGCTGCATTTAATGTTGTTGTTATGAGCCATTTCCTTCACCTCCATTGTTAGTATTGACAATTATGGCCAGGAAAATAAACGGATTGTTGGAAAAGTAAAGTCGCGGGGTAAGTGCCGGTTTAGTTCACTACTTTCCATGACTATCAAACCTTGTTGCTATACAAGAGTACTACTTTAAGGTATACTTAAAAGGTATTGCTTGAGGAAGATTCTAATAATAATTTAATTTCAAGTAAATACAATAATAATATTAGTTATAATAAGGAGTTAAAGATGATAAACTGGCTGCAAAAAAATAGAGAAGACCTCAGTTATTTTGATGATTACCAAAACTGTATTGGTGATTTGCTGCAAAATGAGAAGGTCCGTTTACTTCAAAATTATGTGCAGCATGGAAATGCCACAAGGCTTGAACATTGTTTATTTGTGTCCTATAAAAGTTATTTAATTTGTAAAAAGTTGGGCTACGATTATCGTTCAGCTGCTCGAGGCGGGTTACTTCATGACTTCTATCTTTATGATCGCCGTGTGGAAAAACCCTATAAAGGCTTTCATGGCTTGGTTCATCCTCAGATTGCCTTGGAAAATGCAACGAAGCATTTTGATTTAAATGAAAAGGAAAAGGATATAATTTATAAACATATGTGGCCTTTAACCATGAGATTTCCTAAATATAAAGAAACTTTTATTGTCTCTTGCGTGGACAAATACTGTGCATCAGTCGAATTTGTCAATTTAAGATTTTTAAATCATTCGTATTTATTAAGGGAAATCGCAGACTTATAAAGAGGAGCAAAAGTATTAAGAACTTTTGCTCCTTTTTAATTTAATTTTCGACAGTAGGCTCGATAAAAGATTGATTATTTCTTTTACTATGTTCCTGATTTTTTTTGATGAAAGGCAAAGTTGTTCTTAAAAATCTTGGCTTGTCTTGGACAAAATACTTTTTTACGGCAAATAAAAGAGCTAAGGTGATAACACTGATTAACATTTCTAAAGCAGTTGTATTGTAGATCAGCATTTTTCTGGCGATGGCGTAAATCATAACCTCTATTACATTGTTTGATTTGTGTTCGATCAGCATATGTGCCAGCTCAAGAGCGATGATCAGTAAGAGTAAAAAAGACAGCAGCTGTTGAAAATCACTATAACTGACCAATTTAGTGTGGTTTTTCACTAACGTTGCTATAAAGTATAGGGAGCTAAGAATTACGAGTAGAACTAGTAACCCTGCCAGGCAGATTTCTATTGTTTTAACAGCCATAAAAACAAAGGAACTTATTTTATGGTTTAGCATTAATTTTTTATTGCTTAAGTCCATCTATCCTTACCTTCCCAAATTTTCGCACTATTTTAATAATTATAGCAGAAAAACATTTTCTTTGTAAATTCTTTGCACATATTTTTGGATCAATTAAATGAAATGGCGGTTACTGTTTATTTTTAAAAAATGTTACTTTAAATGCTTTAAGTAATGGAAATTATTAACTACAATAATAAACATAGGTAGGATAGTATGGGGAATAACCCCTTTCTGCAATCTGAAGTGTACCGCCAAATGTAGCTGTTTGCCAATATTTGAAGTGCACTTTAATGTAAGGAGCTTTGCTTTAGAAAATATAGGCTTTTTCAGGCTGCTGGCAAGTAAAATTGTTTTGGGTTGATGAATTGTCTTTTAGTTGGCAAGCTAAACTCTTGGTGTTACGACATAGGCGATTTTGTTGGCCAAACTATCTTGAGAATAGCTTGAATTTATTAGGGACAGAATAATAGCCAAGAATATTGATGGAGGGATTCTTATGCGAGAAGGAAACGCTAGACAAGTTGTCGATACAGATAAGTCTTTATTTGAATTAAACGGTAATCCTAGTTTGGGAATCGCTTTGCCGCAAGCTTTACAGCACGTTCTGGCCATGTTAGTCGGTAATATAACACCGCCTATTTTGGTTGCCCAGCTCTTGGGATTGCCTGAAAGTGATAAAGTTTCTTTAATGCAGGCAGCAATGATAATCGGAGGAATAACAACCATCGTTCAGCTTTACCCTATTTTTGGTTTTGGGATGGGGTTACCTAACGTAATGGGTGTTGCTTTTGCTTATATGCCAATTTTATCAGCTATCGGCCTGGCTTATGGTATTAGAGCAATCTTTGGTGCCCAATTGGTTGCCGCTTTTATCTCAATTTTTATAGGCATGGCTATGGGTAAAATTAGAAAATATTTTCCCCCAATCGTAAGCGGTACGGTAGTGCTTAGTATTGGATTATCCCTGTACACTACAGCCATAAATTATATGGCTGGAGGAAATGCTTCAGCCGAAGATTTTGGTTCGCCCAAATATTGGCTTATTGCCTTAATTGTTTTAGCGGTTACTCTCACCTGTAACTTTTTTGGAAAGGGTTATGTGCGGGTGTCAGGTATGTTAATTGGTATAGTTGTTGGCTATCTGATTTCCCTCTTTTGGGGCGGAATGATAAACTTTGATACAGTGAAAAATGCCTCCTGGTTTGCTTTTCCTGAATTTGCCAGGTGGGGATTTGAGTTTCACCCTTCAGCCATTATTTCTATGGTATTGATGTACATAGTACAGGCAGTCCAAACTATCGGTGATGTTTCCTCCACGGCAATCGGTGGCTTTAACCGGGAAGCTACAGATAAAGAACTGGCAGGAGCCATTAAGGGCCAGGGATTATGTGGAATGATTGGGGCGTTAATTGGTGGACTTCCTACTGACCCTTACAGCCAAAATGTGGGGTTAATAGTTACTACGAAAGTCGTTGCCAAAAAAGTATTTTTAATAGTTGGGATATTAATGCTTATCGCCGGATTTTGTCCCGCTTTTGGCGCTATCATGACAACAATTCCCTATCCTGTATTAGGCGGAGCGACGGTTACAGTCTTTGCTGCTATTACAATGTCCGGAATTCAGTTGATTACCCAGCAACCTTTAAATTACCGGAACAGGATTATAGTAGGTATTGCTTTAGCTTTAGGGGTAGGCATTAGCTCAGTTCAGAGTTCTTTGCAATTCTTTTCCGCTGATGTACAAAACATCATTGGTAAATCACCAATTGTCTTATCATTTTTAATTGCTTTCCTTTTAAATATTATTGTTCCTGAAGATAATACACCTGAAGAAGATTAATCTTACTATTTAGGCGAGTAAGGAGCTACGGCAATTGCTAGTTGTTGTGGCTCCTTTTTGAATTATAGTAATGACATAAACTACAGGTAATAAACAGCAAATCACCCTTGACTTCAAAATTTTTTTAGTATATTTGTCATATTGAAAAATGTAATAAAGAGGTGCAAAGCAGGTAATGGATGCGATTAATAAAAGAAGAAGCATTAGGAAGTTTAAGGGACAAGCAGTAGAACAAACCAAAATTGAGAAGTTATTAAGAGCTGCTATGCAAGCTCCTTCCGCCGGCAACCAGCAACCATGGGAATTTATCGTTGTTCAGGACAAAGAAAGCTTAAAGACCCTTTCTTTAACTAGTCAGTATTCAAAACTTGTCGCCGATGCTCCCTTAGCCTTTGTCTTATTGGCTAATGAGAAAAGAATGAGATTTCCTCAAAATTGGCAGCAAGATCTAAGTGCGGCAGCCCAGAATGTTTTGCTGGAAGCAGTAGATTTAGGCTTGGGGGCTGTTTGGATTGGTGTAGCTCCGGATGAGGGTAGGATGAGTTATGTAGCAAAAGCCTTTAATTTGCCGGACCATGTAAAAGCTTTTTGCTTAATCGCTATCGGCTATCCAGCGGAAGGGCAAGAAAATGTTTTTGTAGACAGGTTTGATGCCTCAAAAGTTCACTACGAAAGATATAAGCAATAAAGAGAAGTCGGTGACTTATGGAAAATGTCGTGATTGTCTAAACTTAACAAACTCCTGACTTTTAACAGGCAGGAGTTTTTCTTTAATGTGAAAGAAGCCGGACCGGCTTCCTTTTTATTTTTCTATGAAGTTCAACATAATACTGTCAGTACCGGAATTATGCACATGACAATTTAACTGGATTTTACAAACCAGCATAAGGTACTTTTATGGTTTCTTAGGCTTATTGTTTATAATATTTTTGTTATTTGAAATGGCTTTCACTTTATTTTATTATACTAGCAAGACAGAGTACTAACTAAATAAATGATCTATGCTTCTTTAAACTAAGCTAGGAGGAAAAAGACATGAAAAAATTTGTGAAGATGCCAAAGCTCAGTGCCAATATGGAAACAGGAGTAGTTGTTGCGTGGAATAAGAAGCCCGGTGATTCAGTGAAAAAGGGTGACGTAATATTTGAAGTCGAAACCGACAAGGTGGTAAGCGAAGTTGAAAGTGTGGAAGACGGGGTCTTAGCAGAAGTACTCTGCGAGGAAGGCGACGAGGTTAAGGTTGATGCAACAGTGGCTGTACTTGAATGTGAGGAATAAAATCATGGAAAAGAAACCCCAATGGCTCAAGGTAAATTACAACAGTGAAGCAGTGGAAGAAGTAAATAACATTTTAGCTAAATTAAAGCTTAATACAGTTTGCAAAGAAGCAAATTGTCCGAATCTTGGCGAGTGTTATAAAAAGCGGACGGCTACTTTTATGATCTTAGGTAACGTCTGTACCAGGCATTGCGGATTTTGTAATGTGTCCAAAGGCTGTGTACAGGCAGTAGATCCTCAGGAGCCCCAAAATTTGGCTGAGGCGGCAAAAGAACTTGGTTTAAAACACGTGGTTATTACCAGTGTAACCCGTGATGATCTGAAAGATGGAGGAGCAAAGCATTTTGCTGACACTATTGAAGCTGTAAGAATTTTAAATCCTGAGATAACCATTGAAGTGCTTATTCCGGACTTTAAAGGGGTAGCTGAAAACCTGGACATTGTCATAGACGCTAGACCAGATGTAATCAACCATAATCTTGAAACTGTAAAATCCCTTTATGCCGAAGTTAGGCCGGAGGCTGACTATGAAAGGTCTCTATTTGTACTTAAATATGTAAAGAAAAAGGCCCCTCAGATCCTTACAAAAACCGGTATAATGGTTGGCCTTGGGGAAAGCGCTGAAGAAGTATACGAACTGATGGACGATTGTTTAGCAGTTGGTTGTGACATATTTACCATCGGCCAGTATTTAAGACCTTCTAGTCGCCACATTGAAGTAAAAGAATATGTTACTCCGGAAAAATTTGCTGAATATAAACGGATTGGTGAGGCCAAGGGTTTTAAATACGTTGCCAGCGGTCCATTGGTCAGAAGTTCTTATAAGGCAGAAGAAGCGTTAAATTATAACACTTTAAGAGGTTAGAGTAGGATGATTTATGTAGATAATAATTCACTGAATCCATATTTTAATTTTGCCTTAGAGTACTACTTGATAACAGAGAAAAACCTGCCTGATGATCAAGTTTTTATTTTCTGGAGGACAAGCCCTACCCTTATGGTCGGTAAATATCAAAACACCTTGGAAGAAATAAATGACAAATATGCCCGGGAAAATAATATTCACGTGGTTCGCAGAATTACCGGAGGAGGGACTATTTATACCGATCCGGGCAGCTGGCAGTTTAGTTTTATAACAAGAGGCAAAGCTGAACAAATAGACTTTTATAAGTATATTACACCGGTTCTGGATGCTTTAGCTAAAATGGGTGTTCAGGCTGAGTTTAACAGCCGTAATGACCTGGTGATCAAGGGTAAGAAATTTTCAGGTAACGCCCAATGTACGTTAAACGGTTATACCCTTCATCATGGTTCACTTTTGTTTGACTGCGATTTGGAACAGATGGTTAAATGTTTAACGGTTGATGAATATAAAATCGTCTCGAAAGGTATCAAATCGGTTAAGGAAAGAGTTACCAATATTTCCGAGCATTTATCCCAACCCATGGATGGACTGGATTTTAAAAAGCGTATGGTTGAAAGCATTATGCAAGGTTGCGAGAAAGAATACAAGCTGACCGAAGCGGATATCCTCAGAATAAGAGAGATAGCCAAGGAAAAATTTGAAAGTTGGGATTGGAATTACGGTCAATCTCCCAAATTTAACATTACCAAAGTTGGTCGGTTTGACGGAGGGAAGATGGAATTTAGACTGGATGTAAACAAAGGAATTATTGAACACTGCAGTATATTTGGAGACTTTTTCGGTTCCATAGATATATCAGTTCTTTGTAATGCCTTAGTTGGCTGCAAATATAATAGGGAAAGTATCAAAGCTTCGCTAAATGAACTTGTAAAAGACAATACTTTTTACAATATTAATTTCGAGGATTTATTAGATATAATTTGTTAAAAATGATAACCGTCAGTCTGGAAAAGGATTGACGGTTATTTCCGCTTAAAATTTTTGGAAGTGGAATTTCCTCTCAAATCTACTTGTATTATCCTCTCTACCTTATTTCCACGGCATCCAAGCAAAAAACTGGTTAAGTTGGCTGATGAACAAGCATGGTTAGGAATGATTTCCAGTCTATCACCAACTTTGAGCTGAGTTGCACCTTCGATATGCAGTTTACCGACTTCTTCTGAAAGACTGGCAACCCTTATTTCCGGGTGGCCCTTCACATAACCATAACCTTTGATGGAAGCATTGCCGTGAGCTCCCTGATCAAGTCCTAAGCATTTTGCACCTGCGTCAATAATAAAACGGTCTTTCCCCGGTTGAGATACAACTGTTGTGTAAACAGTTAGAGCACAATCAGTTTCTTGAGCCGTTGCCGTTGATATTTGAATGGCATCGTTAAACACATAATTACCCGGATGGTAGATATTGATATTTTCATCAGCAATAGAACCGGCAAAAGTAGGAGTTGATCCGCTGGTGATTAACTCCAGGCTGAACCCTGCAGCTCTCAAGGCCTTTGCCGCTTTCCTAATTGCAGTTCTTTCATCATCCACGTATTTTGGGATATCTTCGGGGTTGGAAGCGGCGTAAACATGCCCGGGATGGGTGGAGATGCCTTTAAATACCAGTCCGGAAAAACCTTGCAGGGAAGTTGCAAATGGAAAAACGTCTTCTGGTTGAACGCCAAAACGGTGTAAGCCACTGTCGATGATAATTGTATAATTTATTTTTATACCTGCAGATACTGCTGCCTCATTGATCATCCTTGCACAATCTAAGTTATCCAGTCTGATAATAAAATTGCATTTCTTACTTAACTCAATAACCCTTTGGATATTGGCATGGCCCGCCACGGGATAGGCATACATAATATTGTTAATCCCGGCTTCCCAGAGACCTTCACATTCATCAAGAGTTCCGCAAAGAAAACCTGTTGCTCCCGCTGCTAGTTGCATTTTAGCAATAGCAGTACTTTTGTGAGTTTTAATCATAGGCCAAAGCTGTTTCTTATGCAAATTACATAAGTCCTGGTACTTTTTAAGATTTTGTTCCAGAATATCAAGATCTACTAAGATAGCAGGTGTTTGAAGTTCTTGTTTATCCATTTTATAAACTCCTCTCTTTATGATTATATAATTAATTATTCTAATTTCGCTAATAATAAATCAGCATAATATAGTATCTTATTAGTATTATGGCAGCTTAATTTAGTATAATGTCTGCTATAATTGTTTAATTTTGCAATTTTGGTTTTTCAAAAGTTACTTGATATAATTAATCCAATAATGTTTAATATATCTAACAATGATTAAGAGTGCTTTTAATGATAACTTTTTATCCAGAAATTTTCAATTAGCAGGGTGATAAGTTAAAAGGAAATGGAGGAATCGTATGTTAGGTAAAAAAGAGATGATTGAGAATTACGTTGAAAAGTATAGTAAAATCTGTCGGGCCAGTAATTCAATAGATCCTAAATTATTTGATGAATATGGGGTAAAACGTGGGCTTAGAGATAAGAACGGCAAAGGGGTGTTAACCGGTCTTACCAACATATCATTGATCGAATCCTATAAAATAATTGACGGTCAAAGTGTACCTTGCGAAGGAAAGCTGCTTTATAGAGGCTACAACATCAACGACTTGGTTAACGGTTTTATTAGGGAAAGACGTTATGGATTTGAGGAAATAACTTATCTTTTATTATTCGGTTCTCTTCCTAGTCAGGCAGAACTTGAAGCGTTTAAACTGGTACTTTCGTCTTTCAGGAATTTACCAAAAAACTTTGTCAAAGATGTAATCATGAAAGCTCCCAGTAAAGATATTATGAATTCTTTGACCAGAAGTGTCCTTACCTTAGCTTCTTATGATGATCGGGTAGATGATTTATCCATAGATAATGTTTTAAGACAATGCTTAATTTTAATAAGCGTTTTCCCCATGTTGGCTGTCTATGGTTATCATGCTTATAATCATTATGAATGTGGAGATAGTTTTTATATCCACCGGCCTGATGACCAGTTGTCTGTCGCCGAAAATATTTTAAGAATGCTTAGACCGGATAAAAAGTATACGGAAACAGAAGCTCATGTCTTAGATATTGCTTTAGTGCTCCATATGGAACATGGCGGGGGAAATAATTCTACCTTTACTACCAGGGTAGTATCTTCTTCCGGGTCAGATACTTATTCGGCTATTGCCGCCGCCTTGTCTTCCCTAAAAGGGCCAAGGCACGGTGGGGCTAATATCAAAGTAGTCCAAATGATTCAAGATATAAAGGCCCATGTGAAAGATACTAAAGATGAGGAAGAAGTAAAACAGTATCTATTCAAGATCTTAAACAAAGAGGCTTTTGACAAAAGCGGCTTAATCTACGGTATGGGACATGCTGTATATTCTATTTCTGACCCCAGGGCAAAAGTGTTTAAGAGGTTTGTAGAAAAACTTGCTTTAGAAAAGAATAGGGAAGATGATTTTGCCCTATACGCCATGATCGAAAGACTTGCTCCCGAAGTCATAGCTGAAAGGAGGCGTATTTATAAAGGGGTTAGCGCTAACGTAGATTTTTACAGTGGCCTTGTCTATAGCATGTTAGATATACCTTTAGAGTTGTATACTCCCATTTTTGCCATGGCTAGGATTGTCGGTTGGAGTGCCCATCGCTTGGAAGAACTTATCAATGCCGATAAAATAATCAGACCTGCTTATCAAAGTCTTTTAACTGAAAAGGAATATGTTAAACTGGAAGAAAGATAGATCAAGAAAAGCGTCAAATACTTTTGCTTTGACGCTTTTTCTGTAAGCTAAAGGAGTTTGGGAAAGTGGTAGGGAAGGAGTTTTTAACTCTTGCCATGAACATAGGTGAGCAGATGTTGGTAAGTGGAGCGGAAGTCAACAGGGTGGAAGATTCAATTACTCGCTTATGCAGAGCTTATGGGGCTACCCGGGTAGATGTATTTACGATAACCTCAAGCATAGTAGTGACTGCCCAGTTCAAAGGTGGCTCCACCGTTACTCAAACCAGGAGGATTTATAATTATCGTACGGATCTTGATAAACTGGATAAATTAAATAACCTTTCAAGATATATTTGTGATCAGAAACCTGACTTGACTTATATAAAAAGAGAGCTTGAAAAAATTAATGAGTCAAAAACCTATTCAATTTTAGTCCAACACTTATCCTATGCCTTAATTGCCGAAGCTTTTACTGTTTTTTTCGGTGGACAACTGGTAGATGCAATAGTTGCCGCTCTTATAGGTGCTTTGTTAAAATGGTTAATATCTCTGATTCAAAAAGCAAAAATCAATATCGTATTTGTAAATTTGCTATGTTCCTTTGTCGTTGGCATACTTGCCGAATTATCAGTTAAAATCGGTGTGGGTCATGATCCGGAAAAGATTATGATCGGAAACATAATGCTACTGATTCCCGGGATAGCTCTTACTAACTCTATCCGAGATATCATAAGTGGTGACACAATTTCAGGTATGTTGCGACTGTGTGAAGCTATTGTGCTTGCTTCCTTTGTGGCAATCGGCTTTGGCTTAGCATCCGCTTTTTTTGGGGGTATTTAGCGAATGAGTTCTGCCGTGCAAATCATGATGGCTTTTTTAGGCTCTTTAGGTTTTTCCATCCTTTTTAATATTAGGGGTATTAAACTTATCGTTGCTGCTCTAGGGGGATTACTTTCCTGGGCAATCTATCTTTTAGCCGGTATAATCCTTAACAACCCGATTACTCAGTCTTTTATAGCTGCCGCTCTCATTACTATTTATGCTGAGGTCTGTGCAAGGGTTATGAAAGCCCCAACGACTACATTTTTAACTGCGGCGATTATCCCCCTGGTCCCGGGAAGTGCTTTGTTTTATACCATGAGTTATGCTGTTAACGGTTTATTTGCCGAGTTCGTAGATTCTGGGGCCTATACTTTAAGTTTAGCTTTGGCTTTGGCAGCAGGAATTGTAGTCGCATCTTCCTTATGCAGGATTGGGACGGTAATACTACAGTAGATAGGATTATAGAGGAGATGTTCATGAAGAAAGCAGTTGTATCGTTTGTTGCAGTAATGAGCCTTTTTGGCAGTATAGGTTTATTTATCAGAAATATTAATTTGGCTTCCAGCCAGATCGCTTTGATAAGAGCAATTCTGGGAAGTGCTTTTCTTGTAGCAGTAAGTTTGATTGGAAAAAGACCGTTTTCCTGGAAAGCTATAAAACCCAATTTACTTTTGCTAATAATTTCAGGTGCAGCTATTGGTTTTAATTGGATGTTTCTATTTGAGGCTTATAGATATACCAGCATTGCTAATGCAACTTTGAGCTATTACTTTGCGCCTGTTTTTGTCATCTTGTTATCCACTCCTGTCTTAAAAGAAAAATTGAGCCTGTCGAAAATTGTAAGTGTTGTCGTCGCTTTGCTGGGTATGGCTTTGATTGTTGGGAATGGTCAAAGTTTGGTCCAAACCACCAATTTTGTAGGAATAGCTTATGGCCTTTTGGCTGCTATGCTTTATGCCAGTGTAATCTTGATGAATAAATTTATCAAAGGATTATCAGGTTTAGAAAGTACGGTAATGCAATTAGGAACTGCTGCCCTTGTCTTACTTCCCTATGTAGTAAGTAAGGGTGAAATCACTTTTGCCGACTTAGAGCTTAGATCCATGCTCTTGTTGTTGGTTGTGGGAGTTCTTCATACCGGTTTTGCTTATTTAATTTATTTTTCCGCTCTAAAAGTGCTTTCCGGTCAAACAATTGCAGTGCTAAGTTATATAGACCCTCTTTCAGCAATTTTATTCTCCAGCGTTTTTTTGAGGGAACATTTATCAATGAAGCAACTCATCGGTGGAATTTTAATTCTGGGAGCAACTTTTAGTAGTGAATATTGCTCTGCTAAAAATGCTACATGGGTTAGTAGAAGTTAAAAGTTGATTGAAATAAAAATGCTAATTTCAAAGTGAAAAGGACTACTGCTGGAAAAATCTCTAAATAGAAGTAGTCCTTTTTATTCGTTTCTACTTATTGGTCTTGTCGGATATTTTAATAACCAGTGGAACTTAAAGTATTTTCGATAGCACTTTTCATCATGTCTTTAGTGAGCATACCTGGGGCATAACCAAAGAGGTTGCCGTTTTTATCGATCAAAAAAGTAGTCGGTAAAGAGGTAATATTATATTTTCCGTAAATTTCACCGGTTTCATCAAACACTATGGGAAAAGTGTACCCGTTTTCCTCTAAAAATGCGATAACTCCCGCTTTATCTACTTCTTTAGTATAGGCATTTTCTTCGGTCTTCGGTTCTGCAACTCCTAAAAAAATCACTTCACCTTGATTATGGTTATATTGCTCATATAGTTCTTGAATAGCAGGCATTTCTTCCCGGCAGGGAGGACACCAGGTAGCCCAAAAATTAAGGAAAACCACCTTGTCCTTGTAAGCTGATAAGGTATGGCTGTTACCGTACTGATCCGATAAAGTAAAGTCAAAAGCAGGTATTAATGTATTTGTTTTTTCTTCTTCCTGGGAAGGATTGTTTTCTTCCCTAATATTGGTCTGTTCTTCTGCCGTTTCGGGTAGTTTTTGTTCTGCCTGGTTATATTCAGGAGTATTTGAGGTGATAAAGTTGAGATAATTTGAAACACCATTTATCCAATCGGTAATAGTCATGATCCCAATGATGATTAAGATAATACCACCGGCTTTGGCTGTGTATTGGATTAAGTTTTTAAAATTGTGCAGGAAGTTTAACACTTGGGTTGTAAACAAGCCCAAAAGAAGGAAGGGAACGGCAAAACCAAGAGTATATAAGAGGACTAAAGCATTTCCAAAGAGGGAACTTCCGGACGTTGAAGCTAGAATCAGTACTGACGAAAGGGCAGGACCTACACAGGGAGTCCAGGCAAAACTAAATGTAAACCCCATTAATAGGGCTATGAACGGGTTAACCGATTTCTTACCTAGTTTGAGCTGAAATCTTCTTTCGCGGTTAAGAAATTTAATGTTTAAGATACCTAACTGGAAGAGACCAAGGGCGATGATTATAATTCCTGCGAAGCGGGTAAAAAGGTATCGCTTTTCCTGTAATAATTTTCCTATTACTGTAAAGGATATTCCTAGAATAAAAAAGGAGAAAGAAATGCCCAGCACAAAACAAAAAGTATGAAAGAGGATTTTTTTCCTTTTATAAACATATCTACTACCTTGCTTGGTAAAATCCGTATCTCCTGCCAAATACCCCAGGTAAACAGGAATTAATGGTACAACACAGGGTGAGAAGAAGGACAAAAGCCCTTCCGCAAATACTAACATCAAGCTTATATTGCCGGTTGATATAATTGAGTTAGCCATAACTCCCCTCCTTAGTTTATTTATATTTTAGCTGCTAGTCTTGCAAATAAAAATAAATATATTGTATATAGTTGGATAGATACTTACGATTTTTACCACAAAAGGCGAAGCCATAGATAAATTCTAAGTAAATTGCAGAAAAGTTTTACTAAGAACATAACAAATAATTCAAAGATAAAGGAGGCTTTTTTCACAAATAACATTAAGATAAGTAATAAAATAATATAATTTATCAGAATTTCGTCATTGTTAGGATTAGTAGGTTGACAGGTCTTATTATCCTGTTGTAAACTACAGTAAACAGTAAAATTTAATAAGACCTCACTTTTACAAGTGAGGTAGAGGTTGCGGTATTTAACAGTCCTTAGGGGAGTTTTTGAGAGGCGATGAAGCTAGGGAGAAGGAAATATCGCCGAAGCATATAATATTTCTCAAGTATTATATGCTGGGCCTACAGTTAAGAGCTGTAGGACTGTCTCAATAAACTGCCCGGTTTATTGAGTTGCGCTATCTCGTTTGGGAAGAGGGGGGTTAGGAGCAAATTGTTAATTGCGGCCTGAATTCACTCAGGCCTTTTTTATTAATGTTTAATTTAAAAGGAGGAAAAAGGAGAGAATACCATGAGAACAAAGCAAAGAGGACTATTAATTTTATCTTTGGTTACATTAATTGCATTACTGATGTTAGGAGGGTGCGGTAAAAGCAGTACAGGAGAGAATTCAACTGATGATGGAAAATTTAGAGTAGGAATGGAAGCAGGTTATGCACCATTTAACTGGACCCAAGTAGATGACTCAAATGGTGCTGTACCTATCGAAGGTAGTGCCGAATATGCCGGTGGTTATGATGTTGAAATTGCCAAAAGGATTGCTGAAGGCTTAGGAAAGGAATTGGTTATAGTTAAAACTGAATGGGATGGTCTCATTCCAGCCTTGACCTCAGGTAAAATTGACGCAATCATTGCAGGTATGTCACCAACTGACGAGCGTAAGGAAACAATTGATTTTTCCGATAACTATTATAAGTCCGATTTAGTTATGGTAGTTAAAAAAGGTGGCCCCTATGAAAAGGCAACTTCCATTCAGGATTTTAAAGGTGCTAAAATTACAGCTCAGCTAAATACTTTCCATTATACGGTGATTGATCAGATTGAAGGGGTGAATAAGCAACCTGCCATGGATAATTTCCCTGCAATGAGGGTTGCTTTGGAATCAGGTATGATCGACGGCTATGTTTCTGAACGTCCAGAGGGAGTAAGTGCTACGGCAGCTAATGAAAACTTTGCTATGGTTGAATTTGTCGACGGATTTGAAACTTCAGATGATGATACAGCAATTGCAGTCGGTTTACGCAAGGATAGTGAGTTAACTGCTAAAATCAATGAAATTTTGGCAGGGATTTCCGAAGAAGAGCGAATAGAAATTATGGATGAAGCTATCCGCAATCAGCCAGCGGCGGAATAATTTATAGTTTCAAAACCGGTGTGTTTTATTACAGCCGGTTTTATACTTGTTTTAAGGGGGAGCAACATGACTTATGAATGGTTAGTAAAAATAGTTTCCAACTATTGGCCAATGTTTATCCGTGGGGCTGGTTCAACTCTTTATATTTCGATAATCGGGACTTTTTTAGGATTCATCATTGGTCTACTCATAGGTGTTGTTAGAACCATCCCAATGCCTGAAGCCGGCTTGAAACAAATTTTGCTCAAAATAATCAATGGTATTCTCTCTTTTTATGTGGAATTTTTCCGCGGGACACCAATGATTGTTCAAGCTATGGTTATCTATTACGGTTCTGCACTAGCTTTCGGCATAGACATGAACAAAACTTTTGCCGCTATTTTTATCGTTTCTATTAATACGGGAGCTTACATGGCAGAAATTGTCCGTGGGGGTATTATCTCTATTGATAAAGGTCAGTTTGAAGCTGCCCATGCCATTGGGATGAATCATTTTCAAACCATGTATAATATTATTTTGCCCCAGGTTATCCGCAATATTTTACCTGCAACGGGTAATGAATTTGTGGTTAATATTAAAGATACTTCAGTCTTAAATGTAATTTCTGTTACGGAATTATTTTTCCAAACTAAATCCATTGCCGGGAATAATTTTAGGTATTTTGAATCTTTCTTTGTAGCAAGTATTTTATATTTTGTTATGACTTATACCGTGACTAGAATACTCCGTTATATTGAAAAAAGACTCGACGGTCCCGAAAGCTATAATCTGGTCGGTAACCAGATGCAAGTTCAAAGGCCGGAAGATATGATTCGGAAAGCTAATAAGCTGGCCTAAATGTTCTAAGGGAAGGGGGCGAAAGCGATGGAAAAAGTAATTGAAATTCAGCACTTAAGCAAGTCTTTCGGTACTAACGAAGTGTTAAAAGACATCAATTTTTCCGTAAATAAAGGAGAAGTTGTCTGCATTATTGGTTCCTCTGGTTCAGGGAAATCAACTCTTCTCCGTTGTATTAATCTTTTGGAAAAGCCCAGCGGGGGCCAAATTATCTATAATGGTAAAAACATTTTAGATCAAAGATACGATGTTTATGCTTACCGTACAAAAATGGGGATGGTTTTTCAACAGTTTAATTTATTCAACAACTTAAATGTCTTAGATAATTGTGTGATCGGTCAAATTAAAGTCTTAAAAAGATCGCGGGCTGAAGCGGAAAAAGTTGCTATGCAATACTTGCAAGTAGTCGGTATGGAACAATATGTCAATGCAAGGCCTAAACAGTTATCTGGAGGGCAAAAGCAGCGGGTTGCTATTGCCAGGGCTCTTTCCATGGAACCGGATGTGATGCTGTTTGACGAGCCCACTTCAGCGCTGGACCCTGAAATGGTAGGGGAAGTTTTAAAAGTAATGAAAAAACTGGCTGAAACAGGTCTGACCATGTTGGTGGTTACTCACGAAATGGGTTTTGCCAGGGATGTAGCTAATCGAGTTGTCTTTATGGACAAGGGTGTAATTGCGGAAGAGGGGAGTCCGGAAGAGATATTTAATAATCCAAGGCAGGAACGGACGAGAGAATTTTTAAAACGTGTCTTGGCGGATGTGTAAAGCAAAAGCCTTTCCCTAAAATATCGAGGGGAAAGGCTTTTTAGCTTACGATGTACAGCCTTAGTAAATTTTGCTATAATATTTGCAACATTTTGTTGTAACTTATACTTTTGGATAGCAAAAAGGAGTTTCATTGCTGTGAAGATTTTAAAAAAAATAGCCGGCAGGATATTAGATGGAGTAACACAAGTAATATCTGTAGTGTTGGATGTTATAATTAATATCATAGATGCCATTGTTACTTTGATAAATTCGATTGGTAAAGGACTGTTAGGATTTTTAACAACAGGTGGTTGTTTACTGTTTTTTTTATTTACCGGACCCTTAGGCCTGTTTTTATTAGCTAATCCTCTTGTCCTGCTGGGGATAATGTTCTTTGTTATTTTTCCGATTTTAGGTACTAAGTTTGTATCATTTTTAAAATATGTAAAATACATGGTTACCGAGTATTTATTTGATTGCGCCAGCTATTTAATGTACGACAAAGACAAAAGGTATAATTCTTTTTCTGAGTACGGTAAAAGGTATAAGAAGGCGGAAGAAGCCAGGAAGAGAAAGGAACAACAAGAACGCCAAGCTCAGCAACAACGGGAATGGGAAGAAAGGTTCAGGCAATGGTATGAATATCAGCAAGCACAAAGGAACGCCGGTTATGGTGGTTATTGGGATTATGGCGGATACGGCCAAGGCCAGCGGTCATATAACGGAGGCCAGAGTTATATAAACCCTGAGATTGAGTTTAAGAATAAATATGAAAGATGCTGCGATATTTTGGGGGTTAGCTACGATGCAGATAAATATCAAATTAAGTTAGCCTACAGGAAAAAAGCTAAGGAATACCACCCTGATGTTAATAAGTCGCCGGATGCAACTAAGATGTTTCAACAGATTAGTGACGCCTATGAGTTTTTAAATGAGGACAATATTGCCAGGTATCAGAGGCTGATCAGGAAAAACTAAATCTTAACTTTCTTGAGTTTTGTTGTTGTTCTCTAGAGCTATTGTGCTAAGATAGAGTAAAGCATTAAATACTTTGGGACATTTACGTCCCTTTCTTGCTTTATATCATTTATAGAAATTAATACTTACGGTTGAGAGATGGAGTGATTATTCATGTCTGACTCTCAATTAACTAAACAAGCTTTGTCTCAAGCCATGAAAGAACTTATGGAAGAAATGCCGATGGAAAAAATTAAGATCAGTGACATTACGGAACGTTGCAATCTGAATAGACAAAGCTTTTACTATCATTTCAAGGACAAATATGATTTGGTCAATTGGATATATTATACTGACTTTGTGGTCAGTATTCAAAATTCCTTGGACAAATCCGAATGGGAGCTATTGGAACGAATTTGCGATTTTTTCTATGAGAATCGTAAATTCTACAGTAATGCTCTTAAAGTAACCGGCCAGAATTCTTTTTCCGAGTATTTTAATGAAGTTATTCATTCAATTATTTTGCCCTGCTTTGATGATATTTTTAAAGATGATCCTAACCGGGATTTTTATGCAACATTTTTTGCCGATTCGATTCGTGTTTCTATTACCAGGTGGCTGTTAGAAGGAGCTAAAATCCAACCTGGTGAATTTGTTAGGCTTATGAAAACGGCTGTTACAGGAGTTGCCTATAAGGTGCTTAATAAAACGGAAGAAAATAATAACCGGTCGTAGACCGGTCATACATACTGGGTTCTGGGCAAAAGCCTTTCCAAGATTGTGGGTAAAGAGTGCCGTTTAATGTTTAAGTCTTCGGCGGGAGTATCTATTAACTTGAAATCTATACTGCCATTTGCCTTAATCGTTAGAAAAGGGTTTTGTCCGGAGATTAATTCATTAATAGATGCTAAATCATTATAAAAATCAATGAACAAAAAGGGAAACCCTTCCGCGCTTCTTGTGTCTGTCAAAGAACTTAAGAAGCGTTTTTCATTTTTTAAGGTAGATTTTTTAATTAGGAAAGCAAAAGTACTATTAAGGTCTTCTATTAACTTAACATAGCCATTACTGGTTATATACGCCAGATTATTAGCATCATATAAGCTGTAAATTCCAAACAAACATTTATGCTTTAGAAGGGTATTAGCAGCAGTTTCCAAGTCTTCAAAACTTTCAGCCGGAGCCGGTAATTGGAAAATTATAGCTATATTACCGGCTTCTACTGCCTCTATGGCAATTTCATCTGTTAAAATCTTTGGTGGTACAAATAAAAAGTAGGCACTTTCTTTGTATGTTGCCAGAGTCTTAATAAGCTCTTGTAAATAATCCTTATCATTGTCGATAAAAAACATTCCGCAATATATGCCTAGACTTTCACCGCAAGAGAGTGTTTCTGCAATATCAGAAATTGAAATGACGTCATTTAATGAGCGCAAATCAAATATAATAGGCCAGGGAATGTTAAAGCCGTATTCTTTTTCTCTTTCTTTAATAATTCCTGCTCCATAGATCAAACTGTTATATCCTAAGTTAATACCGAAAGTTTTAATAATTTTATGATCAACATTATGGATGAGTCTTCTTATAAGGGTGTAGTATCTGCTATTTTTATTGTTCATTATTTTTTGAGCTTGGGCAAAAAAATTTTTTTGGTCTTGCCCCTTGGAAAAGTATGTGCCCAAATCTAATAGGTTCCGGATTCCTCTTCCTGCATTGACTTCCATGTCGCGGAGGCCTTTATCTATAGCAACTCTAATCATGGCAGTAATGATCTTCCTGCTTTGATTCACTTACGATCCCTTCCTTATATTGTTACTATCTTAATATACCCTTTTTGGTGCAAAGAAAAAATAGACAAAAATTAAAAATGTAATAAATTTTGACATTTTTTCTTATGTGTCGCTTTTTTTGACAAAAACCCAAACTGTCTAAAGAAATTAGATCAAAGAATAATTACAATTACTATTAATAAGAATTTCATCCTAAACAGAGGTGGGAGAAATGAGTGAAATAAGCTTAGTAGAAAGATTAAAGGCTTTTGGTGTAAAACAGGTTTTAAATTATGTGGATTCTAATCCAGACACCAATATTCCTAAAATGTTAGACTGGTTCATTAAAATAGACAAGGAAAAAAAATATGTAGGTGCCCAAGCTCAGGCTGTAAAAAATGTGCTTGATAATCAGGATAATAATTGGTACCAACTGGTAAAGAGCGTCTATACAGATGTTGATGCCGGAGTGAGAAGAAAAATATTTGAAAATTTCTTTATTAACTCTTTAATCATTGGAAGAAGTAGACTTGATAAGTATCAGGAAAAATATGATTGCAATATGCCCTGGGTGATTTTAGTTGACCCAACTTCAGCTTGTAATCTTCACTGTAAAGGTTGTTGGGCTGCTGAATATGGCCGAAAGTTAAACTTAGAATTTGAGCTTTTAGACGATATTATTAAGCAAGGAAAAGAATTAGGAGTATTTGCATATATTTTTTCAGGGGGAGAGCCATTAGTACGAAAGAAAGATATAATCAAGTTATGTGAAAAACATAATGATTGCGCTTTTCTTGCTTTTACAAACGGTACGCTTATTGACGAAGAGTTTGCGGAAGAAATGCTGCGAGTGAAGAATTTTGTACCGGCAATTAGCGTGGAAGGTTTTGAAGAAGCAACAGATTCACGCAGAGGAGCAGGAACATACCGGGCCGTTGTCGAATGTATGAGAATACTTAAGGAAAGGAAATTACCCTTTGGCATTTCTTGTTGCTATACCAGTCAAAACGTTGAAGATATTGGTAGTGAAAAATTTTTTGACGATATGATAGATAGGGGTGCTAAGTTTGCTTGGCTTTTTACCTATATGCCGGTAGGTGTTAATGCGGTTCCCGATCTAATGGTTACACCGGAACAAAGAAAATTTATGTACCAACAGGTTAGAAATTTCCGCGCAACAAAACCGATATTTACTATGGACTTTTGGAACGATGGTGAGTTTGCCGGAGGCTGTGTTGCAGGAGGACGTCGCTATTTGCACATCAACGCTAATGGTGATATTGAACCTTGTGCTTTCATCCATTACTCTGATAGCAATATCCGCGAAAAAACCCTCCTGGAAGCATTACAATCGCCGCTGTTCATGGCTTATCATCATGGTCAGCCTTTTAATGAAAACCATTTGCGTCCTTGTCCCTTACTGGATAACCCTGACTGTTTGAGAGAAATGGTTACCAAATCTGGAGCAAAATCAACAGATTTACAAAATCCCGAAGACGTCAATGATTTGACTGCAAAGTGCAAAAAAGCTGCAGAAGCTTGGGCTCCTGTTGCTGATGAACTTTGGAGAGAAAAATTTAATTAACTAATAGGGGGATTTTAATTCGTGGTAAAAATCAGTGCAGACAGTACTTGTGATCTTTCACCTAGCATTACAAAGGAGTTTGACATTGGAATTACACCTTTAAGTGTTATTGTAGGTGATCAGCAGTTTCAGGACGGGGTCAGTATAACTCCTTCTGAAATATTTAAGTATGTTGAGAAAGATGGAAAAGTTTGTAGGACTTCTGCGATCAATGTTTACGATTATCAACATTATTTTGCTGAATTATCATCAAATTATGACGCAGTAATACATATTTGTCTTGGTTCTAAATTTTCTTCCTGTTATCAGAACGCCAGCCTTGCTGCCCAAGCTTTTAAAAATGTCTATGTAATCGATTCCCAAAATCTTTCAACAGGAAGCGGTCAGCTGGTTTATGAAGCGGCCCTGTTAGCACGAGAAAACATGACGGCAGAAGCAATTTGCCAAAGGTTAAGGGACCTGATTCCTAAAGTTAGAACCAGTTTCATTATAGATCGGTTAGATTACCTACGTAATGGTGGACGTTGCTCAGCTCTGGCTGCTCAAGGTGCAAAGATCTTACAAATCAAGCCTTGTATTGAAGTAGTAGATGGGCAAATGATTGTAGGCAAGAAGTACCGGGGAACCTTGGAAAAGTGTCTAAAAAATTATGTGAAGGATAAACTACAAGACAGGAATGATATTGATCTTAGAAGGATTTTTATCACCCATACGGTTTTAGATTCTGAGCTTGTTATGATGGTCAAAGAGGAAATAAAAAAGTACAGTGATTTTCAGGATATTATTATCACAGATGCGGGTTCCACTGTTGCCTGTCATTGTGGACCAAACACCTTAGGCATACTGTTTATACTAAAATAACGAAGGAGCACTTTGATGAATTGGTTTAAGAATTTTATGGCAGGAAGGTATGGCGGCGATCAGCTAAGCATGGCCTTGCTTATTTTGTCTATCATACTTACTTTTGTAGCTCAGCAAGTCCGATTGCCCATATTAGGATTTATTAGCTACATTCCTATTGTGATAGTATTATATCGCATGTTTTCGCGAGACATAGTAAAGCGAAGTCAAGAAAACTACAAATTTTGTATGTTCTTTAGTCCTGTTTCCGGTTGGTTGAAAAAGCTTCGCTATCGAGCTGAGGATGCAAAAACTTATAAATATTTTAAGTGTCCTACTTGTGATGTTAAGTTACGGGTTCCCAGAGGCAAGGGGAAAATAATAATCACTTGTCCTAAATGTAAGACCCAGTTTACCAAAAGGACTTAAGAGTTTCTCCTGCTATAACCGCTGGCTTATGGTGTTGAAAGATACGTTTGCCAGCGGTTATCTTGTCTGAAAAAACTTACCTATGCTATTATTTATCTTAATTAATGACTTACTAAAACAGTTAGCTTTTCTGAACGAAGGGAATAATAGCAGTATGTATTGACTAGAAAGATATGGATGGGTAGTAGAAAAATCTGGCAGGAGAAAAGACGATGGATTTTTTTAAAAAGCTTTTTTCCCATAGGGTGGCTTTTATCTTCCTTCCAATGATTCTCCAATTGGTCTTTTTAGTTGCAGTAATCGAAAGGTTTAATGAGTATTTTGTCTTTTTTTATGGAGGAAGTGTATTTTTAAGTTTAATTGCTGTTTTATGGATTATTAACAATAAAGATAATCCAGCCTATAAGATTGCCTGGATTATTCCTATTCTCCTCTTTCCGATTTTTGGTGGGTTGTTTTATCTCATCTTTGGCGGCAACAAATTAAGTCGTCGCATAAAACAAAAGATGAAATTCATAACGGAAAAGACAAGGGTCGTATTAGCACCTCAAGAAGATATCTTAAACGAAATTCGGCTCCAAGATGAAGGTGCTTATAATCAATCCAGGTACATTCAAAGTTACGGCTTATATCCTCCCATGTGCAATACGGAAACTGAATATCTACCTTCCGGGGAGTTAAAGTTTGTCAGGCTTTTGGAGGAACTGAGTAAAGCTAAACGGTACATATTTTTAGAATATTTCATTATCAAAGAAGGGTATATGTGGAACAGCATTTTAGACATCTTAGCAGAAAAAGCTTCCCAAGGAGTAGATGTTAGAGTTATCTATGACGATGCTGGATGCCTTTTTACTTTGCCTTCTGGGTATAATAAGCAGCTTGAACAGATGGGTATAAAATGTTGTATTTTTAACCCGCTGGTGCCGTTATTATCTCCGCGACTCAACAATCGTGATCATCGAAAAATTGCAGTTATTGACGGTAGGGTTGGTTTTACTGGGGGTATTAATTTAGCAGACGAATATATCAACAAAGTTAAAAAATACGGCCATTGGAAGGATACGGCTATCATGCTTAAGGGCGAGGCTGTGTGGAGTTTAACAGTAATGTTTCTAACTATGTGGGGTTATCTCCGGAGCGTAGAGGAGAATTTTAATGATTTTAAAGTTGATTATTCAAACGAACAGGAATGGATTAGTCAAGGTTATGTCCAGCCTTTTGCAGATAGCCCTCTTGATGATGAGCCTGTAGGTGAAACAGTTTATTTAAATTTAATTAATAAGGCCAAGCGTTATGTTTACATTACAACACCATATCTGATTATTGATAACGAAATAGAGAGAGCTTTAACGTCAGCTGCCAAAGCAGGTGTAGATGTCCGTATTATTACACCTCATATACCGGATAAATGGTATGTACATCTCGTGAGTAAATCATTTTATAAAAATCTAGTAGAATGCGGCGTAAAAATTTATGAATACACACCTGGATTTATGCATGCTAAAACTATTGTGGTTGACGATGAATACGCTGTTGTAGGTACCATTAATTTAGATTACAGGAGTTTATTTGCTCTTTTTGAATGCGGAGTTTGGATGTACATGACTGAAAGCGTTAAAGCTGTTAAGAAGGATTTTTTAGACACTTTAAATGTTTGTACTCAAATTACGAACGATGATTTTAAAAATATAAAATGGTATCAAACTCTGGCAGGATCTGTTTTAAGGATTTTTTCTCCTTTAATGTAAAACAAATAAATGAAGACTAGAGGTATGCCCATGCGCTTATTTATTGCTGTTAACTTTAACCATGAGATCACCGCTAAGTTGGAGAATATAATTCAAAAGCTGAAAAGCCAAGCCGTCCAAGGAAATTTTACAAGGAGAGAAAACCTCCATATAACCCTTGCTTTTCTCGGAGAAACTACTAAAGTTTCAGAAATCAAAAAGGTTATGGACAATGTTAAGATAGGCGCTTTTCAACTTACGATCGAAGGGTTTGGCAAATTTCCTCGTTCAGGAGGTGACATTTACTGGCTAGGCGTAGAAAAAAATCACCAATTAGAGGCTATTCACGATCAGTTGACAGCTATGCTTCTTGAGTCCGGTTTTGAACTAGACAAAAAACCTTTTAAACCCCATTTAACTTTAGGAAGAGAAATAATCTTAAAGGAGAATTTTGAGCAAGAAGTTTTTGCTAAGAACATCGCTCCAATGCGGATGAAGGTAGAGAAGATAAGCTTGATGAAATCTGAACGTATAAATGGCAAGTTGGTTTATACTGAAATCTATGCCAAATATTTGTAAGGGTTTGCTTGCTTTTAAAATTTAAAAAACGGGGGTTAGATATGGAAAAGGTTATAAAAATTTTAACAGAGGAGGGACCCTTAACCGGCAAAGAACTTGCGGAAAACAGTGGCTTAGATGAATTTGAACTCTGGCGCTATTGTTATACTTGTGATGAAATTATAACAAAAACCATTGGGGAAAAATATTTAAGGCTTGATGAAGAAATAGAAGGTTACGCCCGGCTTTCACCTTCCATTAAACGAGAATTTTACGGTTACACCATTGTTGGCTTAGAACAAGATCTTGACCAAATAAATCTTAAAGCAAAGCTATTGTTACGAGAAATTAAAGATATCAGCCGAAGAAAATTCCTTCTGGCAAAAGATATTGTTAATAGAATTGTCCAAGCCTATGATGATGCAGAATTACTGAAAACAAAAACCTGTTTCATCATTGCAGGTGATGTTGCTTACGATATGGCTCATTTAGACCTAAGACCGGAATCTTCTACCGGAGAATTGGTAAGGGGTTCAGATTTGGATATAGTTGTGGCTACCAACGGCTTGCCACCTCAGGTAGAAAACTGGCTGGATGCAACAATCTATGAAGAAAAAAATCATCTATTAAAAAATCCAAGCTATAAAGAGGAAATTGATTACGTTATTAAAGACATAGATGTGATCCAGTCTCAATTACGATTTGATAATTTTCACAACATGGTGGCTTCTAAGATACTTTATGAAGGGAAATTCCTTTATGGCAATCATGATATTTTTTTAGAAATTGGCAAGATGCTAAGGACAGCCAACATATCTGAGAAATTAAGACTTTTAGAAGAACAGGCTCGGAAAGATAGGGAAAGATCGATTGCCCATCTTTTGAAAGTCGGAGCTTTGACAACTGAACATGACAGAAAGCTTTTTTATACCAAGGAAGAAAAAGAAGAGTTTATCTGAGATAAAAGGACCCGCCCTGTGCAAGCCTTATACTTGTACAAGGTGGGTCCTAGTCAGTTGTCAGAGAAAGTTTAACAAAGCCAAACCACACAGGTAAACTATCCTACAGTGAATTAAAGTTATATTCCTCTTTAAGTTTTTCAACATGAAGATAATAGTCAATATTTTTCAGCTTCGAGGCAGCTTCTTTATCTAAGACTACAGTTATGCCGCCGCTGTGCAGTTGAATGGCAGAAGCAGTGATCTGACAGGTTACTGGGCCTTCGAGGCTTGCAGCGACTACATCTGCTTTTTTTAGACCGTTGGCAATCATGATGATATTTTTTGCTTCCAAAATTGTTCCAATACCCATTGTAAGTGCAAAATGGGGCATTTCAGATCTGGCTATGCCGGCCTTTTTATAAAAACTTTCGTAGTTATCGTCTAAGGTTTGTTTCGTTAAGGCTTGGACCCTGGTCCTGGAAGCTAGTGACGATCCAGGCTCATTAAAGGCCCAATGTCCATCCCGCCCAATACCTAATAGTTGAAGGTCGATTCCTCCGACCTTTTTTATTTCTTCTTCATACCATTGACAATGCGCTAAAGGATCTTTCGTCAGCCCGTCGAGAAAATGAATATTTTCTTTTTTGATATTAATATGTTTAAAAAATTCTTCATGCATAAACCGAGCATAACTTTGGTCTAAGTGATAAGGTTTGCTTAAATCAAGGCCTACACCAAGATACTCGTCTAAGTTAAAAGTTTTGACCTGGGAGAAATCCAGGCCTTCTTCCTTGTGAAGACGGATAAGTTCTTTGTAAGTTCCTAGAGGTGTGCTTCCTGTTGCTAAACCGAGGACGCAATCAGGTTTTCTTTTAATAAAACTAGCAATCAATTTGGCTGTATAAAGACTTAATTCTTGATAATTTTCTTTAATAATGATATCCATAGAACACTATCCTTTACTAATTTTTTATACCAATTACTATTATATTAATTTTTTTGGCTAAATACAGTTTTTTTTACTCTTACTTATTTTTTTGTTAAGATATTAAGTAGGAAATAAGAAAATAGACACTATTCTTTAAGCCTTGTCGAAAAAGAAGGGGAGCTGAATGGTTAAATTTGACAATGATTGGGATGAACTGCTTAAAACGGAATTTCAAAAGGAATATTATCAAAAACTAAGACGCTTTTTAGCTTACGAGTATCGAACAAAAAAAATCTACCCTAATATGTATAAAATTTTTGAAGCCTTGAAATTAACGCCTTACAAAGATGTTAAGGTGGTAATTTTAGGGCAGGATCCTTATCACGGTGAAAATCAGGCCCATGGGCTGGCTTTTTCAGTAAACAAAGGGGTTCCTATTCCGCCTTCCTTGATGAATATATTTAAAGAGTTAGCCGATGACCTTAATTGTTATATACCTAATAACGGTTGTTTGGAACATTGGGCTAAACAAGGTGTACTTCTATTGAATACTAGTCTTACCGTTGTGGCCGGCCTTGCTAACTCTCACCGCAATATAGGCTGGGAAATATTTACCGATAGAATAATAGAATTGCTTAATCTGAAAGATTCTCCAGTTGTCTTTTTGTTGTGGGGAAGTAATGCCAGATCAAAAGCAAAACTGATAACCAATCCTGAACATTTGATTTTGGAAGCTGCCCATCCAAGTCCACTTTCAGCCAATCGTGGTTTTTTCGGATGCAGGCACTTCTCAAAAGCAAATAAGTTCCTTGAATCTAAAGGGCTCGAGCCAATCGATTGGCAAATACCTAATATTTAAATATACATTCTTTTTTTTTATTGAGTCACATTTTTTCATATTTAAAGAAAAAATTCACTTTTTAATGATTTCCTTTATGTTTTAGGGTATATCTGCTATGATACAAGAAGATGTATTAATAATATATAGCAATGGGGGAGAGAGAGATGGCTAGAAACTTTGGCGTCCATTTGCAGGGATACAAGGAACTAACGGCCTCTGAAAATATAAAAGTTGCTAATACTCCAAACAAAGTTTATATACCCCTAAGCCAACATTTGGGTGCTCCCGCTGAGCCTATCGTCAGTGTAGGTGATAGGGTTAAGCTTGGACAAAAGATTGGTGAAAGTAAAAGTTATGTGAGCGCACCTATTCATGCCAGTGTAAGCGGTACTGTTGTGGCTATTCAAAAAATGGCTCACCCTGTTTTAGGTTTTGGGGACTGCATTGTAATTGAAAATGACGGCTTAGACGAAAGGGATACTGCCCTGAAGGAACTATACGGAGCAGATCCGACAAGTCTTACTGTCGACGAGCTTAGATCCTTAGTCTTTGAAGCCGGAATTGTCGGGATGGGAGGGGCTACTTTTCCTACCCATGTCAAGTATGCTCCACCTAAAGGAGTAAAAATTGATTATGTACTTTTAAATGGTGGAGAATGTGAACCTTACTTAACATCTGACTTTAGGGTGATGGTCGAAAAAGCCGACAGGATAGTTAAGGGCCTTCAATATATTATGAAAATTGTGGGCTGTGACAAGGGGGTCATTGGCATTGAGGACAATAAGCAAGAAGCTATTGAGATCCTTCGCCAAGCCACAGTAAATATTGATAACATCGAAGTTAAGGTTTGTCCGGAAAGATACCCTCAAGGCTCAGAGAAACATTTAATTTATGCTTGTCTAGGCAGGGTTGTCCCATCTGGAAAACTCCCTTTGGACATTGGCGTGGTAGTTAATAACGTTGCTACTGCTGTTGCCGTGGCTGATGCCATAGAATATCGTACTCCACTCGTTGAACGGGTAGTAACTGTTTCAGGCAAAGGAGTGCAACATCCCGGTAACTACTTGGTTAGAATTGGGACTTTGTTTAGCGAGTTAATTCAAGAGTGCGGTGGATATCAAGGAGAAATCGGGAAAATTATTGCCGGTGGTCCAATGATGGGAAAAGCCATCTTTACTGATGAATTTCCGATTATCAAGGGGACTTCAGGTGTTTTGGTCTTTACCAAAGAGGAAACTAATTTAGGAAAAGAAAGAACCTGCGTGCGTTGTGCTAAATGTGTAGACCAGTGTCCAATTTTCTTAGAACCTACAACTATTGTCCAACACCTTAAAGCAGGTCATTTAGAAGAAGCAAAAGAATTAGGCGCCCTAGATTGTATTGAATGCGGTTGCTGCTCTTATGGCTGTCCGGCCCGTATTCCCTTGGCCCAATATATTAGAGATGGAAAACAAGCAATTAGAGCTTTAAATAAAAAATAATTCTAGAAAAGCATAGAGATCGGGGGAAGAAAGATGTTAACTAATACAGACAATCTAGTCGTCTCATCATCGCCTCACATTAGAACGGCTACGACAATTAGTAGTGCTATGCGTGATGTATTAATCGGCTTGACTCCTGCACTTATTATGTCTCTTTATTATTTTAGATTAGCGGCTCTTGGTGTTATTTTGGTTTCCGTTCTCACTGCTGTCTTAAGTGAATATATCTTTCAGAGGCTGACAAAGCAGGAAGTAACTATAAATGATTATAGCGCAGCCGTCACAGGACTTTTGCTGGCTTTTACCCTTCCGCCTAATTTACCCCTTTGGATGGCAGCGGTTGGAGCTGTAGCTGCTATTATAATAGCCAAGCAAATCTTTGGCGGGCTAGGCAATAATATTTTTAACCCGGCTTTAATTGGAAGGGCTATCCTGGTAGCTTCCTGGCCGGCTGCGATGACCACCTGGATCAGCCCGATCGATGGAGTTACAACAGCTACTCCTTTAGGTATTCTGAAGCAAGCCGGAAATTTACAAGCTATAGGGGATGTGTCCGGTGCTAGTGAACTTATAGCACAGTTGCCAAGCCTTACAGATGCTTTATTAGGTAACGTTGGAGGAAGTCTTGGGGAAACCAGTGCAATTGCACTCTTAATCGGAGGCCTATTTTTAATTTATAAAGGCCATGTAGACTGGAGAATTCCTGGAACTTACCTTGGAACGGTATTTGTCCTGACTACAATTATCGGTTTAGCGACAGGTCAAGGTATGTGGTATCCTATCTTCCATTTATTAACTGGCGGTTTGTTCCTCGGTGCATTTTTTATGGCTACGGATTGGGTTACGACACCTATTACGAAAAAAGGTAGAGTTATTTTTGGTTTAGGATGTGGTATTTTAACTGTTTTAATCCGTTTAAAAGGTGGTTATCCAGAAGGTGTTTGCTATTCAATCCTGTTGATGAACTGCGTTACCCCATTACTAGATCGTTATACAAAAGCTAAAGTGTTTGGAAGGTGAGAAAATGCGGGAAGTTATTAAATTAGGCTTTTTCCTTTTAACAATTTGCGCCATTGTCGGCTTAGGGGTAGCTTACACTAATGCTATAACGGCACCGATTATCTCTGAATCAGATAAGTTAGCTCAAGAAAAAGGACTTATGGAAGTTTACAGCGACGCTGAAGAAATAAGGGATGAAACTGAGAATTATCTAAACTCTTCTGAGACTTCAGTAATAAAACAAGTATATGTTGCTTATAAAGCAGAAAAGCCGGTTGGTGTTATTTATACAGTGGAACCAAAAGGTTATGGTGGTAGTATTAAGACCTTGGTCGGATTTGATATTGGCCAGAATATTATTACGAATATCAAGGTACTAAGCCTTTCTGAAACAGCCGGACTTGGAGCAAAAGCTCAAGAACCTTGGTTTGCCAAAGAATTTCAGGGTAAAAGTGCTTTAACTGACCTAGAGGTTGTCAAAAACACTCCCCAAAGGGAAAACGAAGTGCAGGCAATTACTGCTGCCACTATTACCTCTAAAGCTGTTACAACAGGAGTAAATGAAGCAAGAAAACATTTTGAAGAAAACTTTCAAAAGTAGCTTTTAGTGGATGGGGGGTATGTTAGGTGAATTACTTGAAAGAATTTACGAAAGGGTTGTTAAAAGAAAATCCAGTTTTTGTTCTGCTCTTAGGTATGTGCTCCACCTTGGCAGTTTCCAATTCGCTGTCTAACGCCCTTGGGATGGGCGCGGCTTTTACAATAGTTCTTGTCTTGTCAAATATGGTTATTTCCTCAATCAGGAAAATTGTTCCGAATGATATCAGAATACCGGTGTTTATTGTAGTGATGGCCGGCTTTGTGACGATGATTGATCTGCTGATCAAAGCATATTTTCCAGCTCTGAATGAGAGCTTAGGAATTTTTATTCCTTTAATAGTTGTTAACTGTATCCTGCTGGGAAGAGCAGAAGCCTTTGCCAGTAAAAACGGTATTTTGGCATCTTTGTTTGACGGTCTTGGGATGGGCGTTGGTTATACCCTTGCTTTAAGCACATTGGCTATAATCAGAGAAGTAATAGGAGCCGGAACAATTTTAGGTTATCCTCTTTTTGGTCCAAACTATCAACCTGCTTTGATCATGATCTTACCACCCGGAGCTTTCATCACTCTTGGCTGTGTTTTGGCTTTTCTAAATAAAATGCAGGAAAAGAAAGCTTCGTAGGGGAGGGTAAAACAATGAAAGAAATATTAATACTCATTTTAAGTGCAATTTTTGTCAATAACATTGTAGTTACTCAGTTCTTAGGAATATGTCCTTTTTTAGGTGTTTCGAAAAGAGTTGAATCAGCTATTGGGATGGGTGCTGCAGTTACTTTTGTCTTAGGGCTTGCTTCGGCAATCAGCTGGTTAGTCCAAAGATATATTTTGGATCCCTTTGGAATTGGTTATTTACAAACTATTGCCTTTATTTTAGTCATTGCTGCCTTAGTGCAATTCGTAGAAATGGTTGTTCGAAAATTTAGCCCTAGCCTTTATAATGCTCTTGGTGTATACCTTCCCTTAATCACCACCAACTGTATTGTTTTAGGTGTAGCGATTATTAACATCGATAAGGGTTATAATATATTGTTTTCAATCGCTAATGGTGTCGCTAACGCATTAGGTTTTACTTTAGCTTTGGTTTTATTTGCCGGGATAAGGGAAAGACTTGACTTTGCAAATGTTCCTAAATGTTTTAAGGGTATTCCTATAGCACTGGTTACTGCAGGGCTGATGTCAATTGCCTTTATGGGTTTTGCAGGACTTTTGTAGGCTTAAAAATAAGCATTGGGGGTGCTGGTAATGATACCTGCAATTGTTAGTTTAGCAGTTTTAGGTGCGATATTTGGTGTAATTTTAGCAGTAGCCGGTCAGAAGTTTAAGGTTGAAGTAGACGAAAAGATTGGGGCTATTATTGAAGTACTGCCGGGTGCTAATTGTGGTGCTTGTGGTTTTCCCGGTTGTAGCGGATTAGCCGAAGCTATTGTAAAGGGAGAGGCTGAGATAGACTCTTGCGTTCCGGGGAAAGCAGCAGTAGCTCAAAAAATAGCTGAAATAATGGGCGTTAAGGTTGAAAATACAGAAACAGAAAGAAAAGTTGCTCAACTTAAATGCAATGGTGGTTTAACAAATTGTTCGGATCGTTTTATCTATGAAGGGGTGCAGGACTGTAAAGCGGCAGCAAATATTTTGGGCGGACAAAAGTCCTGTGATTTTGCTTGCCTTGGTTTTGGTACGTGTGCTAAGGTTTGCCCCTTTAATGCCATTACCATGGGAGATAATAGGCTGCCTGTTGTTGATTACAATAAGTGTACCGGTTGTAATAGATGTGTTCTTGAATGTCCGAAACATGTTCTCGAATTGGTGGGGGTTACCCATACAGTTCACGTCAGATGCAGAAACACTGATAAGGGTAAAGATGCCAAGGCAAATTGTAAAGTGGCTTGTATCAAGTGTAGGCTATGCGAAAAGAATTGCCCGTCGGGTGCAATTAAAGTTGTTCCTCCGAAGGTTGGTACAGGCAGTGTAGCAATCATTGATTATGACAAATGTACTAACTGTGGGATTTGTGTAGAAAAATGTCCAACGAAAGCCATTCATTTTATCAGGGATACAATTTGCAGTGAACCTACCATAACCAAACAATCACCGGAAAGGAAAGGGTGTGCCGCTTGTCCAGCAGCCGCAGCCTGTGGAAGGGCAGAATAAAAAGCTTAAGACTATGCTTGATGCTTTTAAGCCTGTTTGTAGTTTTTACTATAACAGGCTGTTCTTTAATTCAACAAGAATACGAATATGTAGCTGAAGAATTTATGATGGATACTTTTGTTAAACTTAAGGTCTATGACGCTGACAAAGCTAAGGCAGAAGAAGTTGCTCAAAAGGCATTGGATGAATTTAAGCGGATTGAGCTTTTAACCAATCGTTATGCACAAGAAGGTACGGCAGAATATGCTAAAAGCGACGTTATCAAGCTAAACCTGGCAGCGGGTCATAGTCCGGTTCAGGTAGATAAAGATGTTTTGGCAATGCTAAGCCTATGCAAGAAATATAATAAAGAATTTGATGGAGCTTTTGATGTAACCATTGGTCCGGTGGTAGATTTATGGGGCTTTGGTACCGAGAAAAAGTCCGTACCCAGTGATGAAAAACTAGAAGAAAGGTTAGAACTTGTAGATTCTAACAAAATGGTCCTTGATGAAGAGAAGGGGACGGCGTATTTGGTGAAAGAAAAAATGTCCCTTGATCTAGGTGGCATTGCCAAGGGGTACGCTACAGAACAAGCAGCTCAGTTGTTAAGAGATGACGGAATAAAAAAAGCGTTAATAAATGCTGGGGGAAACATTTATGCAATCGGTGAAAAGGACAAAAATATTCCCTGGATGATAGGGATTCAAGATCCAAGGAATCCTGATAAGATCATAGGGATTTTAAAGTTAAAAGATCAAGTGGCTGTAACTTCAGGCGATTATCAACGCTACTTCGAAGTTGACGGAAAACGATATCACCACATTCTAGACCCTAGAACAGGTAAACCGGCAAGTAACATGATGAGTGTGACGGTTGTTGCTGATAATTCAGCTCTCGCTGATATTTTGTCAACTTCTTTTTTTGTCATGGGAGTTGAGCAAAGTTTAGCATATATTGCTGAGCACCCGGGTGTTGAAGCTGTTTTTGTTACCCAGGATAAGCGCATTATTTATTCACCAGGTCTGGAAGGAGTCATCGAACTGGAAAAGGATGGGGGCTATAAGATTGACCAGGGGAGATAAGGTGCTAATTGGCGGCGTTTTAATCATGGCCCTTATTTTACTTGGAGTCGGATATGTACAAAAAAACGCTCAGCATAATTCAGGCATAGCCGTAATAAGGGCAGAAGGACAAATAGTCCGAGAAGTTGAGCTGTACTTAAAGGAAAATCAAGAGCTACGGATTGAAGGACCTTTGGGTACTTCGGTTGCCAGAATAGTTGAGGGGAGAGTGCAAATGGTATCATCACCTTGCCGAGATAAGATATGTATCAAACAAGGTCAAATCAGCCGGAGTGGCCAGAGTATCGTTTGCGTTCCAAACGAAGTGAGTATAACCATTGAAGCAAAGGGCGAAGTAGATGAAATTACAAGGTAGTTTAAAAAAACAGGTTTTGTTGGCACTGTTAATTTCTTCAGCTTTAGTCTTATATTTAGTTGAAGCAATGCTACCTAATCCTTTTCCACTACCAGGAGCAAAACTGGGACTGGCTAATATAGTTAATTTACTCGCACTAATGCTTTTTGGCTTAAAAGAAGGGCTATTGATAGCTTTAATTAGAGTTTTCCTGGCTTCCTTACTTGGTGGGACGATAATGGGGCCTGCTTTTATCATCAGTATGGCTGCATCTTTGGCCAGCACTTTAATGATGTACCTGTTTTTAAGGTTTGATAAGATACTTTCCGTGATCAGTGTTAGTATAATAGGGGCAATAACCCATAATGTTACTCAACTGTTGGTGGTAAGTTTCCTTATTGGAAGCTTTAATATTTATTATTACCTGCCGTTTTTGCTAATAATTGCGATTCCCGTTGGACTTTCAACAGGTTATATAGCAAAACTAGTCGATAAATATCTGGAAAATTACCAAAAAAACAAAATCTATTAAATAAGAAATCCTGCTTGCATGAGTCAAGCAGGATTTTCTTATTGCTTAAGTTAGTTGGAAAGAGGGACTGCATCTTTCACATCAGGAGCGGTAAAGGGTTTTCCGGCATCAATGATATTAAACTGACCTTGCAGATCGATTTTCATTTGAAGCTTTTGAGGAATTTCTGAACTTAACTCTTCTTGGGCAATTTCTGATAAGTCAATTGTAAAGTCTAACTTCATGTCCAATTGCCCTTTTTCACTCAAAAACGTTTCTTTATTGATAAAGGACTTGTATAAGTAATTCATTTTTGCGTTTTCTAAAAATTTTTCAATTACCTGTTTTATTTTTTCATAATCTTCAGTTTGGTAAGGCATGCTGCTCATAACTTGTTGGAACACTTGAGAGTAAACACTACGTAAATCATCCATATCGTAAGTTGCGTTTACTACATAATAATCCTTACCGTCGATTGTGGTGTTATCGCTAAAGCTTAAGGTACCACCCAGTTCCGTCATTTGAGTTGTAATTTCTAACGGATTAGATTGAAGGTTTTGTTGTTGTTGCCAAAATTCTGCGGGTAAAGGCATTTCCTGTACTGTCCATGACCCATCTTGAGACTTGATATACATCTTGTCTTCAGTCATATATGTTTCTGTAACCAGTTGGGAATCTTCCAACCCTAAAAACTCGGGAAACTCCACTCTTTGAATTAAATAAGCCTGTAGCGGTTTTTGCTGAATTTGTCCGGTCATAGTGGTGGTAAGACCGTTAATGGACATTTGTTGTTCATCATCGTTAATAATGGTTATATTCATTATGTAGTTTCCATTTAAAGCGTATGTATTAATGTTCTGAGCGGCTTGGCTAGCTTTAACTAAGAGGTCTTGCAGCGTCATTCCGTCTTTAGTTTCATTTATTGCCAGTTCTACAGTTGCCTTTTCTTTATTCCATTTTACCTCATAGCCGAATATGTCAGCTAGAGAACGTAAAGAAACAAAGGTTTCGTCGCCGGACTTGACAGGGGGGGCAGGAAGCTGGATGGTTTTCCCGTTTAATACTGCATCTTTTTTGCCTAAAGTGAGGATTAAAGTAGTATTGTTTTTAGTCAGGCTTAAAGCATTAGAACCGGAACTGGTAAGGTTAACACCTGAGACTTGAGCGAAGGAATTAAGACTGATCATGGTAACCCCATTTTCCATATAGATGTCTGCAAAAGTTACCGGTTGACCGTTAAGATTAAGCTTGATTTCTTCAGCAGTAGCTGGTAAGGCTGCAATAAATACAAAGACCAGCAAAAACAACATGGTAGGTAGTAATTTTCTTTTCAACTAAATCCCTCCTTTTTTTTCTAATTTATAAATTCAATTTTTAACAGGAAAAACCTTTTAAAAAACAAATTTTTTCGGCTTTAGAGGCAAGTTATGCTTTAGCCGCATGTTGACCTGCTGAGTAGCCTGATGACCAAGCCCATTGTAAGTTAAAGCCGCCGCATTCTCCATCTATATCGATAATTTCACCTGCAAAATATAAACCATTGATAAGTCTGGATTCCATAGTCGAGGGATTGATCTCCTGGGTAGCAATTCCGCCAGCGGTTACCTGAGCACTGGGCCAACTCTTAGTACCTCTTATTTTAAAACGCCAATCAGTTAAAAGGTGAACTAAATTATCAATATCTCGAGTTGTCAGGTCTCTGACAGGAGTTTTAAGCTTAGTAATTCCTGCTTCTTTTAATAAAACAGGGATCAGGCGTTTGTTGACCAAACCGACTAAACTAAAATCAGCAGGCTTTTCAGGTCTATTGTTAATGCGCTTTTGTATTAACTGCTTAAGTTCAGCATAATCCATGGTATCAATAATACTTATTTTTAAGTGGGCTTCTTGACCGTTGTTCAATAATTCACCGGCTTTTCTGCTGATTTGTAAAATAGGTGGGCCGGAAACGCCGTAATTGGCAAATAGTATATCTCCTCGATCTTCGGCTAAAGTTTTACTTTCATGAAGAATTGCTGCCGTTCCGACGAATTTAACTCCTTGGATGCTTGGAAAGAAAGATCCTTCAAGTTTTAACTGAACCAAAGCGGGAAAAGTTGCTGTAATACTGTGACCTAGTTTTTCTGCCAATTCAAAGCCGTTTCCGTCTGAACCTGATGAGGGCATAGCCTTACCACCGGTGGCAATTATCACTTTGTCACCTCGAAGCATGGACTTATCTTCTAATTCAACTACAAACCTACCATTGACTGGCTTAATGTTTTGAACAAAAGCATCGCAAATAATTTTAACGCCTAGGAGATTAAGCTCATAAAGCAGAACGTCTAAAATGCTTGAAGCCTGATCAGACATGGGAAATACTTTACCTTTATCTTCAATTTTGTGAGCAATGCCTAATTCTTCGAAAAAATTGATTGTGTCATAGGCAGAAAAGTTTGCTAAAGCAGCATAAGCAAATTTAGGGTTATGACCATGGTAGTTACAGACATCTGTATTGATGTTGGTATAATTACAGCGTCCGTTTCCTGTGGCAAGTATTTTTTTTCCAATTCTCGGATTGCGCTCCAGTATGGTCACATCTGCGCCATTTCTTTTGGCAGTTATTGCTGCCATTATTCCTGCAGCTCCGCCGCCGATAACAAGTACATGTCTTTTATTCATCTTAAGACCCCTACAATTTTATAATGATGGATAGATATGATGTATTAATATATTATCACAACAATTATATGAAGGAAAAACCTTACAGGTGGAAACAAGTTGATTTATATTTAATAAAAATAGCAGGAAATTAGGGGTTGTTAGCAAATATTAACAATTAATTACATATTAGAAAGGAGCTGTAAAAATGTTTGGCTGGAAAGAAGAGTATAGTACGGGAATTCCTATAATTGATGAGCAACATAAAAAACTTTTTCAGATAGCTGATAAAATACATACCACACTTGATGATGAGCTTGCAGTGGATAAATATGATAAAATTGTTGAGTTGGTAGAAGAGCTAAAGGATTATACGGTTTTTCACTTTAAAACTGAGGAAGATTATATGTTAAGTATTGGTTATCGCAAGTATTTCTCTCATAAGGTAGAACATAATGATTTTGTTGAAAAGATAAACAGTATCGATTATACCCAGTTGGACAAAGATCAGGACGCCTATTTGAGAGATATTTTAACTTTTGTAGTAGAATGGATTAGTAATCATATTTTGAAAAATGATAAAATGATTAATAAACCTGCATAGACAAGGAAAGGATATCATGTCAGTTGACCGACTAAATTATCTAAACAAAGAACTTATTATTATTGGGACAGCCCATGTTTCAAAAAAGAGCGTAGAAGAGGTTAAGCAAATAATTGAAAATGAAAAGCCTGACTCAGTCTGTATTGAACTATGTAATTCTCGCTATGAATCTATTGTTGACCAGGAAAGCTGGAAAAAGATGGACATTGTTAAGGTGATAAAAGAGCGAAAATCTACTCTGTTACTTGTCAATTTAATCTTATCAGCCTTTCAAGGTAGAATAGCTCAACAATTGGACATCAAAGCTGGGCAGGAGATGCTTCAGGGGATAACATCGGCAAAAGAAACCGGAGCAAGGTTGATCTTAGCAGATAGGGATATTCGCACAACTTTTTTACGGATCTGGCGTAGCCTAGGCTTTTTTAATAAAATTAAATTGATTTGGATTATTGTCATGAGCGTACTAAATGATGAGGAAATTACAGAAGAAGAGTTAGAAAAGTTGAAGACGGAAGATATTTTGATGACAGCTTTAAGCGATTTCTCCTCAACTTTTCCAGAATTAAAAAGAGTTTTAATTGATGAAAGAGATATCTATCTTGCTGAGAAGATCAAAAATGCGCCTGGGCCTAAGGTAGTCGCGGTAGTTGGAGCGGGACATGTACCTGGCATAAAAGAAAACATTTATAAGAGCCATGACGTAAAAGAGCTTACGAATTTACCTGCTGTTTCTAGAGCGGGGAAAATAATCGGTTGGGCTGTTCCGCTTCTTATTCTCCTGCTAATTGGTTCAACTTTTTTGCTAGATATATCTTCCGGCCTATCCCAGATTGGAAGCTGGGTACTATGGACCGGACTTCTAGCAGCTTTAGGAACAATTATTGCTATGGGTCATCCGCTTTCTGTATTAACGGCTTTTTTGGCTGCTCCAATAACAGCCTTACATCCATTATTAGCAGCAGGATGGTTTGCAGGGCTTTGTGAAGCTTACCTCAGAAAGCCAAGTGTGGAAGATTTGGAAAATCTCCCGAAAGATATTTTTACCTTTAAGGGTTTTTGGCACAACAGGGTGACACATATTTTACTTGTCATTGCCATAGCTAATATAGGAGCATCAATAGGAACTTTTATCGGGGGAATTGATATAGTCCGCAAACTAATGGAACTAATTAGTTAAAATTATGCCGGAACTGTTCAAGCCTTTCTTCTTGGTAAAGTTGAACCAAAATCTGAACTAGAAATAAGTTATAGTAGTTTCCGGCAAATTGTTAAAATATTTATTTCACCTGTTCAAAAAGAAAGGGCGTTGTCGCCCTTTCTAAATTTTTTTGCTAACATTTTATAATTTTGTTTGCTATCAAGTTGGGCTGCATAGATTAACGCACTTCATTCTTTTCGCCATCTGTGCGGCAAATTTATGATAAAATATAGTGCATGTATTAGTTGAGTATACCTCGAGGTGTAGATAAATAGGATATGGAATATGAAAATATCAGAAAAGCAACTTTTTTGGAACGACCTAATCGTTTTATAGCCATTTGCTTGTTAGAAGGAAAAAAGATCGTTGCCCATGTTAAAAATACGGGAAGATGTAAAGAATTGTTAATTCCCGGCACTGCTGTATACTTGGAGTCTTCGGCTAATCCTAAACGTAAAACCGCTTTTTCGTTAGTGGGAGTACAGAAGGGAGATATGCTCGTTAACATAGACAGTACTGCGCCTAACAAAGTAGTGTTTGAGGCTCTGACTAAACGGACAATAATCTTGCCTGGTTTTGAAGACATATCTTTAATTAAACAAGAAGCGGTATACCAGAACTCTCGCTTTGATTTTTATCTTGAAGCAAAAAATAATAAGGCTTTTTTAGAGGTAAAAGGGGTTACCTTAGAACAGGACGGAGTTGCCATGTTTCCGGATGCCCCGACAGAACGTGGAGTTAAACATCTTGAAGAGTTGCAGGCTGCTTTAGCTGAGGGATATTTGTGTCATGTGTTTTTTATTATTCAAATGAAAGGGATAAAGTATTTTACTCCTAATTACCTTACCCATCCTCTATTTGGTGAAACCTTGGCAAAAGCCAGGGAAAAAGGAGTTAAGGTCAGTGCTTATGAATGTAATGTAACGCCAAACAGCATGGAAATTGTTTGCCCTATTGAGGTTAGAATATAAATTCTCATTTTAACACTTTACTAAGACGCAGTTTTAAAGTACAATGGTATTGTGCTAAAAATAAGTAGTAAGAAGGGGAGGACAATCATGAAAAAATTATTAATAACTACTGTTTTGCTTGTTGTGGCAGCAGCTTTATGTTTAACCGGGTGTGGAAGTTCTAACTCTGCTGGAGACGATTCATGGGCTAAAATAGAGGAAAAAGGCGAATTTGTGCTTGGACTTGACGAAAACTTTCCTCCTATGGGCTTTAGGGATGAAAACGGTGAAATTAACGGCTTTGACGTAGATGTTGCTAAAGAGGTATTTGCTCGTTTAGGAGTTGAGCTCAAGCTTCAACCTATTAACTGGGATGCCAAAGAACAAGAATTAAACACCGGCAACATAGATGCTATTTGGAATGGTTTTACAATTACCGAGGAGAGAAAGAAACAGGTTTTGTTCTCTGATCCCTATATGGAGAACAGGCAAGTGCTGGTTGTTATGGAAGATTCCACTTACAATACACTGGCTGATTTAGCTGGGAAGAAATTGGGGCTCCAGGCAGCTTCAAGTGCAGCTGATGCCTTGAATAGTAAAGAAGATTTTAAGGCTTCTCTAGGTGAAGTTATTGAATTTGATGATAATATGACGGCTTTAATGGATTTGGAAAAGGGCGGTGTTGATGCCGTCTTAATGGATGAGATTGTAGCTCGCTACTACATCCAAATGAAAAATAAAGGCTACAGGGTTTTAGATGAGGCTTTAGCCAGTGAACAATACGGTATTGGCTTCCGCTTAAAGGATGCTGAGTTACAGCAAAAGGTTAATGAAACTTTAGCTGCCATGGCTAAGGACGGCACTTTAGCTGAGATTTCAAATAAGTGGTTTGGCGAAGATATTACAACTATTGGGAAATAGCTATTAAAAAGAAGGCTGGCTAAGGCCAGCCTTGTAGTATGTATTTTCAAAAATAAAGGAGAGCAATTTATGTTTGAATCTGCTATAGGCTTAGTCAAGCTGCTTACCAACGGTACTTTAACAACGATTCAAATTTTTTTCCTTACACTTCTGTTCTCTTTACCCCTGGGCATGTTAGTTGCTTTTGGACGAATGTCTAAGAATAAGATAGTTAGGGAAATTTTTAAATTTTATATCTTGATCATGCGTGGCACACCTTTGCTTTTGCAGTTAATGTTTGTTTATTTTGCCCCTTATTATTGGATCGGTCTCAACTGGGATCGATTTATCGCTGCTATAGTAGCTTTTACTTTAAACTATGCAGCTTATTTTGCTGAAATTTACCGGGGCGGAATCGAATCTATTCCCCAGGGACAGTACGAAGCTGCAGAAGTTCTTGGCTTTACTAAAACTCAGACCTTTATGCGGATCATTTTGCCCCAAGTTGTAAAAAGAGTTTTACCGCCAATTAGCAATGAAGTGATTACTTTAGTCAAGGATACTGCTTTAGTACAGACTTTAGGTGTATCAGAGTTGTTCCGGGTAGCTAAAAATGAATCTTCGAGAATTTTTTCCACAACTCCTTTGGCTGTAGCCGGTGTTTATTATTTATTAATGAATTGGCTAGTGACCAAAGCTCTGCATGCCATGGAAAAACGTTTAAGCTACTATAAATAAACTATAGGGGTGCAAAAGATGTTAAAAGCTGAAAACCTAGTAAAAAGATTTGATGGCAAAGAAGTGCTCTCCGGAATTTCCTTTGAAGTAATTAAGGGACAAGTACTGGCAATCATTGGCCCTTCCGGTTCGGGAAAAAGTACCTTACTGCGTTGTTTAAACCTTCTTGAAAAGTTGGACGGGGGACGGCTAGAAGTAGACGGTGAAGTGATGGTTAGGACTGATAATAGCGGGAAAGTGATCTATGCGCCTGAAGCGGACTTAAGAAGGATGCGCTTACGTTTTGGACTTGTCTTCCAAAACTTTAATCTCTTTCCCCATTTCTCAGTATTACAAAACATTACAGAAGCGCCGCAAAGGGTAGCTGGAATGAACCCACAGGAAGCTAAAGAACTGGCACTGGAGTTACTGGATAAAATGGGACTGGCGGACAAGGCTGAGGCTTATCCTTATCAACTTTCGGGAGGACAAAGCCAGCGAGTAGCCATAGCCAGGGCCTTAGCTATGAAACCGGATATTTTATTTTTTGACGAGCCAACTTCTGCCTTAGATCCCGAGCTTACAGGAGAAGTTTTAAAAGTAATACGAATGCTCGCTCTCGAACATATGACTATGGTTGTAGTGACCCATGAAATGGCTTTCGCAAAGGAAGTTGCTGACCGTGTTATTTTTATGGATAAAGGTGTAATTGTGGAAGCAGGGACACCTGAGGAGATCTTCAACAATCCTAGCAATGAACGGACTAGAGCATTTTTAAACGTTTTAAAGAGCTTTTAAATTGTTGCTAAGCTAAAAATCAATGGTGTATAATACCCTAGAGAAAATATGAAAAAGGAGATCAGGCATGGCTGGAAAAATTAAAATGGTAACACCTTTAGTTGAAATGGATGGGGATGAGATGACACGTATCCTCTGGCAAATGATTAAGGAAATTTTGCTGGAGCCTTACGTAGAATTAAATACTGTCTATTATGATCTGGGTTTAAAAAAACGGGACGAAACCGACGACCAAATTACTATAGAAGCTGCCTTGGCTACGAAAAAATATGGGGTTGCTGTTAAATGTGCTACTATTACTCCTAATGCCCAAAGGATGGATGAGTATAATTTAAAACAAATGTGGAAAAGCCCCAATGGTACTATCAGGGCTATCTTGGACGGTACCGTGTTTCGTAGTCCCATCATTGTAAAAAACATTAAGCCATTTGTCCGGACTTGGAAGAAGCCGATCACCATTGCACGTCATGCTTATGGCGATGTCTATAAAGATGTGGAATACAGGGTTCCTGGAGCTGGTAAAGCTGAATTGGTTTACACATCTCTTGACGGAGAAGAGCACAGAGAAACTATTCACGACTTTACTGATAAAGGCATCATCCTTGGTATGCATAACCTGGATAAATCCATCTACAGTTTTGCCAGGGCTTGTTTTAATTTTGCCTTAGATACAAAACAAGATTTGTGGTTTGCCACAAAAGATACTATTTCCAAGAAATATGATCACACCTTTAAGGATATTTTCCAGGAAGTATTCGAGAATGAATATAGAGATAAATTTGCAGAAGCTGGGATTGAATATTTTTATACTTTGATCGATGATGCAGTTGCTCGTGTCATACGCTCGGAAGGTGGTATGATTTGGGCTTGTAAAAACTATGATGGCGATGTGATGTCAGATATGGTAGCAACTGCTTTTGGCAGTTTAGCCATGATGACGTCAGTTTTAGTTTCGCCGGACGGAAAATACGAGTATGAAGCTGCCCATGGCACAGTAACCCGTCATTATTATAGGTATTTAAAAGGTGAAAAGACCTCAACTAATCCAATGGCCACCATTTTTGCCTGGACAGGAGCTTTAAGAAAACGCGGCGAGTTAGATAATTTAAATGATCTTGTCAATTTTGCTGATAAATTAGAAACGGCAGCCATCAAAACAATAGAAGATGGTGTGATGACCAAGGATTTAGCTGACCTGGTTGTAACTGTTGATCCTAGAGTAGTAAATAGTGAAGAATTTTTACGGGAAATTGATAACAGGTTAAAAAGTCTTTTATAGTTGTAGGTAAGATTCAAGGTAATAATTTAGGATAGGAGCTTGGAAAATGGAAGAGTTGTTTGAGCGGCTTAGAGGTTACTTAAAAATGGATGAGGAAATATCCTTTGAAGAATTTTCTAACTACTATCAAGAAGTACTTGATTGTTTTTTAACAGAATATCAGGATTTTGATGTGGAGACATTGATCAAAGCTCGCTATATTGCTTCTATTGTTAATGCCAACGCAGTCTCAAGAGCAAAACGCGAAGGTCCTAACGCTAAGAAGTATAAGAAAATGGCGGAAAAGATGAATTTTTGGGCAGGCGCTTTAAATTATCGTTTGCTGGAAAACGGCCTGACCCAGCAGCAAATCGATGCGGCTGAAGAAGAACTGAGCGCCGGCATCTAAAATAAGATAGGTAGGAAGGCTACTTTAAGTAATAAGTAGCTTTTCTTTTTAATTATTTTAGATAGTTGCGTCATGGTTCGGCTTACCCTTAACATATGAGATAAGACTTACTTAGCCTGGAACAAAAAGCAGGGGTAAATTGTCTAAAAACATAGAACTTGCTAATATATTTGTTGTAATTTAACAATTTCTTTTGATTAACAGGAAGAATAATATCTTAGATGTTAGAAATCTATTTTATTTGTGGCTCGGAAACGGTTTTAGCTAAGTTTAGAGGTTTTAATAAAGAAGGGGAAAGCTATATTGTAAGAATGATAAAAACGTATTGTTAATGTTATTGAATTATAACTAATCCAAATGGCGGTGTTCTTATGAATATTACGGATATGCAAAAGGAAGTAGATAAATGGATAACTCAATTTGAGGAAGGTTATTGGCCTCCCTTGGTAATCCTTGCCCGCTTAACCGAAGAAGTAGGTGAATTGGCTAGAGAGATCAATCATAGATTTGGTGAAAAACCAAAGAAACCGGAGGAGCCGCCGAAAGATCTGGCTCTGGAGATTGCAGATATCGTCTTTGTTTTATTAACTTTAGCGAATTCTCAGGGTATTAACCTAGAGGAAGCATTTCAGGCTACCATGGAAAAATACCTGGTTAGGGACGGAAACAGGTGGACTTTGAAAGAAAGACAAGACTAAGTAGGTGGTTGTATTTCTAAAATGATTTATGGAAATATAAAGGGTGTTAAAAGCTCTTATTTAGAGAGGTTGGAACAGCTTTACGCTGCTACGATAGATCCTAAAAAGCTTATTACTGAAGAGTTGATTGATGAACTGGTATTTCTCTCAAGTGAGCTAAACCGGGAAATTGCTCTCTATATCGACCGCAAAGGTAAAGTAATTCAAGTGGCCTTAGGTGAGCATAATAGGGTGTCGCTGACTGAGTTAAGTCAGCGAAGAGGTAAGCAGAGTCTTAGCAAAATAAGGTGTATTCATACCCATCCGGGAAGCAGTGGAATTTTATCAGCTGTTGACCAAAATTCTTTGCACCAATTGCATTTTGACTGTATGGTAGCCATAGGAATTAAAAATGGAACCTGTTCAGACATATGGGTTGGCTTTATCGATAAGGAAGGCAAAGACGAGACCGTTAATTACGGCCCTTTTAGCAAGAAGAGTATTCAAAATTTTGACTTTCTAAAAGTAATTGAAGACTTAGAAAGAAGCAAAAGCAAGGATAATGAAAAAACTGAAAAAGAAAAGGAAAGGGCTCTGTTGGTTGGAGTTGAGTTTACAGGTCAAGCTGGGGAATATGATGCTTGTAGTTCTTTAGAAGAATTAGAAGGGTTGGCTATTGCGGCAGGCGCCGATGTGGTCGAGAAGGTATTTCAAAGCAGAAGAAAGCCTGACAGTGCCTACTATATTGGTTTAGGTTTAGTAGAAGACTTGGCACTTAAATGCCAGGCTTTAAGAGTAGATCTGGTAATAATCGACGGAGAGCTTTCCGGTTCTCAAAACAGGAATTTAGAAAAAAGATTAGGCGTGAAAGTGATAGATAGGACCAGCCTCATTTTGGATATTTTTGCTCAACGGGCAAAATCAAAAGAAGGAAAATTGCAGGTTGAATTGGCTCAATTGGAATATCTCTTACCAAGGTTAATAGGTGGTGTTGAATTAGGTTTATCCAGGTTAGGAGGAGGAATTGGGACAAGAGGACCCGGGGAATCTAAGTTGGAACAAGACCGGCGCCGGTTAAAAACAAGAATAACGGATTTAAAGAAAGAGCTACAAAGAGTTGAAGAACGTCGGAAGCTGCTTAAGTCTAATAGAAGCAATACTATTCCTGTGGTAGCATTAGTAGGATATACAAATTCGGGAAAATCTACTTTACGTTATAGATTGTTGCAAGACTTTGCGGATAACAATGTCGATTGGAGTCAGGAGGATCCAGGGACTAATCAATTATTTGCTACTTTGGACCCCACAATCCGTCGTATTGTTCTACCTAACGGGAGTCCGATTATGCTTGCAGATACTGTTGGTTTTATCCAACGTTTACCCCACAAATTAGTTTCAGCTTTTAAAGCTACTTTAGAAGAAGTGGTTAGCGCTGATTTGTTATTACATGTAGTTGATGTGAGTAATCCTAATTATGAGGAACAAATGCTTGCAGTAGATGAGGTTTTGGCTGAACTTGGAGCGACCAATAAGAATACCATAGTGGTCTATAATAAAATGGATTTAGCTAGTACAGCAGGACTGTATTTGGATCCTCAAAGACAACCAAGTGTTGAGATTTCAGCTTTAACCGGCCAAGGCATTTCCAAATTATTAGAACAGATCCAGCTGGCTTTGAAGTTAAATAACTATGAAGTTCGTTTAGCTATACCCTATAGTGAACAAAAACTGATTGCCTCTGTTCATCAGAAAGGAAAAGTTAGGGCAATTGAATATGACAGTGATGTTGTTATTCTAGAGGCTATTCTAAATGAAAACTTGTATTTAAAACTTAAGCCGTATCTAATATAAAAAATTTTTGTCAGATGTGAGGGCGTAGAATGGGCGGGAAACAGTTATTTGAGGAAATTTGGGAATGGCTAAAAACGATAGCTTTGTCTATTGCCTTAGCGTTTATAATTAATTTCTTTATCCAGCCGACTATTGTAAAAGGCGAATCTATGTATCCTACTTTAGAAAATAAGGATTTAGTCATTACCCTGAAAACAGCTTACTTAAACTCAGCCCCTCAAAGAGGCGATATTGTCATTTTTAAGTCTCCATTTGAAGATAAGATATATATAAAACGGGTCATTGGAATTCCTGGTGATAAAATAGAAATAAAAAACGGACAGGTATATGTAAACAACCAAGAACTGGTAGAAGAATATATCAGTACAAGTTATACCGAAGGAGAGTTAGAAATAGTAATTCCTGAGGAAAAAGTCTTTGTCCTCGGTGACAACCGTTGGCCTAATGCAAGCTTGGATAGCAGGAGCTCCTTGTTGGGTCTAGTTCCGGTTAAAAGCATTATAGGAAAGACCATATATCGAATATACCCTTTTCGAAAATTTGGGGATCTATAACTGAGAAGGGGAGAGGATAATGAGTACATTAAAAGTAAGCTTATTGGATCAAACTTTTGAGGTTGCTAAAGGCACCAGCTTATTAGAGCTAAGCAAGCAGGTGCAGGAATACTATGCAGCTGATATTGTGGCAGCTAAAGTAAATAACGTTTTAAAAGATTTAAACTTTAAACTTGAAGAAGATTGCCATGTTGAGTTTCTTGACCTTACGACGAACGACGGATTCCGTATCTACCAAAGAAGTGTGTCTTTTTTACTTATCAAAGCTGTTGGAGAGGTTTTTCCTCAGGCTAAAGTAACTATTGAGCATTCGATTAGCAAAGGTCTCTATTGTGAATTACATGGTGTTGACCCTTTGACAGAAAAGGATATCCAGGCAATTGAAAAGAGGATGCATGAAATGGTAGAAGAGGATATTGAATTTCATATGGATGTTGTACCCTTGGCCGAAGCACTTAAGCTCTTTGAAAAAGAAGGTCAATTAGATAAGGTAAAATTACTAAAATACCGCAACCTTCCCACTATTAAGCTCTATAGTTGCGGGTGGCTGAGAGATTATTTTTATGGCATTATGGTACCCAGTACGGGCTATTTAAAACATTTTGAGCTTAAGTTCTATATGCCTGGCTTCATTCTTCGCTATCCGGATCAGACAAATCCTAATGTTATTCCAGAATATAAAGAACAACCTAAATTATTTAATATTTTCCGGGAATCTGAGAAATGGGCTAAGATCTTGGAAATAGAGGACGTTGGTTCGTTAAATGATCATATTGCGCAAGGTTTGGGTGACGAATTAATTCGCATTTCAGAAGCTTTGCATGAGAAAAAAATCGCTCAATTAGCTGATATGATCACTAAAGAGAGGGACCAAATACGTTTGATTTTAATTGCCGGACCTTCTTCTTCAGGTAAGACGACTTTCGCCCAGCGTTTGTCAGTGCAGCTTAGAGTTAACAATGTAAAACCCATTTCTATCTCTCTAGACGATTATTTTGTATCCAGGGATGAAACCCCATTGGACGAAAATGGTGAACCTGACTTTGAGGCTCTGGAAGCAATTGATTTAGAGTTGTTTAATGAACATTTAACAAAGTTAATTCAGGGTGTTGAAGTAGAGTTGCCTACTTTTAACTTTAAAACCGGCAAAAGGGAGTACAGGGGGAGAAAGGTACGAATTAATCGAGATCAACCCATAATTATCGAGGGCATTCATGGGCTGAATGATGTACTGACTTCAGCAATACCCAGGGGGAGCAAATTTAAAATATATATCAGTGCCCTGACTCAACTAAACATTGATAATCATAACCGAATTCCCACCACTGACGCTAGAATTATCAGAAGAATTGTGCGGGATAATCAATTTCGTTCCCATGATGCTTTGAAAACCCTTAGAATCTGGCCAAAAGTCAGAAGGGGGGAAGAAAGAAATATCTTTCCCTTCCAAGAAGATGCTGATGTTATGTTTAATTCCCATTTGCCCTATGAATTAGCGGTCTTAAAAAAATATGCTGAGCCCTTACTTGCTAAAATTGACCAGTCAGAGCCTGAGTATTCAGAAGCAAAAAGACTTTTGAAATTCTTGTCTTACTTCCTACCATTAGATGATACTGCTGTACCTAATAACTCGATCATTCGCGAATTTATTGGCAGCAGTTGCTTTCACCAATGTTAAGATAATCACTGGCTGTTCGGCCAGTGATTATTGTTTATCAAACTATTTTTTTATTGTTTCAAAACATGGTGGGAGACAGTCAGTTTGATCCTGTGTGCTGAACTCAGCAACAGGTGACTTACCTCATTCTCCCCTCCAATCGTCATCATCCCCCGGACCAAACCATTTGCATTCTTTAAATTGGCATTTTGCAACCATGGATAGTAAACCTCCTAAAAAAATAATTTTTTGTTCATCTAGCAATAAAGTTCTCCAGAAAAAAATTATTATACTTTGATTTGTAAGTTAATTTTATTTATACTTAGGTAAAGTGCCCTGAAAGGAGTATATGACTTGTATATTGGTGCCCATATCTCAATTAGCAAAGGATTTTCTGCGGCAATTGATCAAGCTGTGCAAATTGGCGCTAATACGCTGCAATTTTTTACTCGCAATCCAAGAGGAGCAAGCGCTAAACAATTAAATCCGACTGATGTGGCCACATTTAAAGAAAAAGTTAAACGATATAATTTTGGCCCTATTGTGGCTCATGCGCCTTATACCATGAATATGGCTGCAGCTAAGGACGATCTATGGGAACTGGCTGTACGGGTAATTGGTGAAGATTTAAGACGTTTAGATGAGCTGGAGGTGCCATACCTGGCAGTTCATCCAGGCAGTCATGTAGGACAAGGGGTAGAAACCGGTATTCATAAAATTGCTCAAGCTATAAATGTAATTCATCGGCAAAAAAATGATTCTCAGATTTTATTGGAGCTAATGGCCGGTTCCGGAACAGAGGTTGGAAAGAGTTTTGAAGAATTGGCAAAGATCATTTCCTTACTGGATAAGCCGGAAAGGGTAGGAGTCTGTCTAGATACCTGTCATCTGTTCGGCGCCGGTTATGATGTAAAAGATGATCTAGACAGTGTTTTACAGGAATTAGATCAGAAATTAGGTTTGGAACGAGTAAAGGCAATTCATTTAAATGATAGTCTTCAAGCTCTGGGAAGTAATAAAGACAGGCATGCTAATCTGGGAGAAGGGCTTATTGGTAAAGAAGCTTTGGCTCAGGTTGTTAAAAACCCTAAACTAAGACACTTGCCTTTTTTGTTAGAAACACCGGGTGGCCTTGACAACTATGCGCACGAAATAGCCTTTATAAAGTCTCTGATATAGAAGGCTAAGCTGCTAGGCCAGATTAGAAAAAAGTTAAAAGTTTTCATGGCAATAAAAAAATCCGAAGTGTTACTTCGGATTTGTTAGATAGCTTAGATTAGGTGAGCCTTAAAACATTCTTGACAATATACCGGCCGTTCTCCGGTAGGCTTAAAAGGTACTTCTGTTTCTGCTCCACAACGGGAGCAAGAAGCCTTATGCATTTCTCTACCTCTTCCGTGGAAAGAAGAATTGTTGTTATTTTCTCTTCTATGGGCACGGCATGACGGACAACGCTTAGGCTCGTTTTGGAAGCCTTTCTGTGCAAAAAACTCTTGTTCTCCTGCGGAGAAAATAAATTTTTGTCCACAGTCTTTACAATAGATTTCTTTATCTTGATAAGACATAAAAACCCTCCATTCTTGTCGGAAATAACCTCTGTTTTGGCGTGGTCATGATTTAGGGTACAGTTATACGTTTAAAATTCCGACTTGAATACGGAGAGTTTAAATTGTCCTTATTCCGGATAGACCTTACCACTTACATAGGTTTCCTTAAAATTATTTTCAGTTTATTATACTATTTAGACAAACTAAATGTAAATAAATATTGTATAACATCTATTACCTAAATAACTTACCGAGGTGAAATAATTGCCGCGTTTTCCCAGTAGGCTGACTAAAAAAGAAGTTATACAGGTTCTGGAAATTTTAAACGTAACCTACCCTGAAGCTAAATGCGAGTTAAATTTTAATACACCTTTTCAACTTTTGATCGCAACGGTTTTGAGCGCACAAACAACTGATAAAAAAGTCAATGAAGTAACCTCCAAATTATTCAAAGAATATCCTACAGTTGAGGATTTTATAACCCTGGAGCAAAGGCAGCTCGAAGAATATATTCGCCAGATAGGACTTTACCGTAACAAGGCCAAAAATATTTTAGCCCTATGCCGAATGTTGATTAATGAGTATGAGGGTAAGGTACCCGATAAATTGGAAGAACTGGTTAAGTTGCCGGGAGTAGGGCGAAAAACTGCTAACGTAGTATTAAGCAATGCTTTTGGTGTACCGGCGATTGCAGTAGATACACATGTTTTCAGGGTTTCCAATCGGATTGGTTTAGCTAAGGCAGATACTGTAGAAGAAACGGAGGATCAACTTCAGAAAAGAATCCCTAAAAGGTTTTGGTCTAAAGCTCATCACCTTTTGATTTGGCATGGCCGAAGGACTTGTGCTGCTCGTCATCCCAAGTGTGAGGTTTGTTCAATAGAGGAATTATGCTTATATAACAGGAAAAATAAAAAAAATAAGGCCGAATAACAAGGCCTTATCTTTTATTCAAAAATTAAGCTTTATTCTTGGTATAATTTAGCAGTCCTCCTGCCAGGATAATATCTACAAAACGTGGAGTCAGGTTATGAGCAACTTGGAAGGAAGTTCCTTTTGTCTCATTCTTAATAAGGATGGTATTTCCTTGCGTTAGCTGCTTATGAAGGTTATCAATGGACAACTTATCTCCTTGAGCAATCGACTCATAGTCTTTTTCGTCAACAAAGGTCAAGGGTAAAATGCCGAAGTTAATTAGGTTGGACCGATGAATCCTAGCAAATGACTTGGCAATTACCGCTTTAATGCCTAAATACATGGGAGCAAGAGCAGCGTGTTCTCTGCTGGATCCCTGACCATAGTTATGCCCTCCGACAATAAAGCCGCCACCTTTTTCTTGAGCTCTGGCTGCAAAAGTGCTGTCAACAGCCTCAAAAACGTGTTGAGAAATGGCAGGAATGTTAGATCTTAAAGGTAATACTTTAGAGCCGGCAGGCATGATGTGATCAGTAGTGATATTGTCTCCCACCTTTAATAATATTTCACCTTCCAGTTGGTCCGGTAATGGTTTATTGACCGGCAGAGGTTTAATATTTGGTCCCCTTCTAACCACCACTTGTTCCGGGTGTTCCGATGGAGCTAAGATCATCCGATCATCAATTATGAAGGATTCCGGCAGCGAAATCTCAATTGGTTCGCCTAAAGTTCTTGGATCGGTCAGCACTCCCGTTAAAGCTGTGGCAGCTGCGACAGCCGGGCTAGCCAAGTAGATTTGGGCATCTTGAGTACCGCTTCGCCCTTGAAAGTTACGATTAAATGTACGCACCGATACACTTCCTGAAGCTGGTGATTGTCCCATTCCGATGCATGGACCGCAAGCCGATTCCAGGATTCTGGCACCAGCAGCGATTAAATCGGCTAAAGCTCCATTCCTGGCTAACATTTCGTAAACCTGCCTGGAACCAGGGGCAATAACAAGGCTTACATCCGGGTGAACGGTTTTACCTTTTAGAATACGGGCAACAGTCATTAAGTCAGCATAAGAAGAGTTGGTACAACTGCCGATAGCTACTTGTTGAACTTTAATGGGACCTACTTCGCTTACTTTTTTCACTGCATCTGGGCTATGGGGAGCAGCTACCATCGGTTCAAGTTCACTTAAATTGATGATTAGTTCTTCGTCATACTCAGCATCAGGATCGGGCAATAGTTCAATCCAGTCGCCTGCTCTGTTTTGAGCCTCGAGAAAAGCTTTGGTGATATTATCGCTGGGAAAGATGGAAGTAGTAGCTCCTAATTCGGCTCCCATGTTGGTAATCGTTGCTCTTTCCGGAACAGATAAGGTAGCGACTCCGGGACCGGTATATTCGATAACCTTACCAACTCCGCCTTTAACGCTTAAACGGCGTAAAACTTCTAATATTACATCTTTGGCCGAGACCCAAGGAGAAAGCTTACCAAGAAGCTCAACTTTTACCACTTTAGGCATGGTGAGGTAAAAAGGCTCACCAGCCATGGCAACTGCCACATCTAAACCACCGGCACCGATGGCCAGCATACCAATACCTCCGCCGGTGGGGGTGTGGCTGTCAGAGCCTAAGAGGGTTTCTCCCGGTTTACCAAAACGTTCTAAATGGACTTGGTGGCAAATACCATTGCCTGGCCTGGAAAAGTAAATACCGTATTTACTTGCTATAGTCTGCAAAAAGAGATGGTCGTCAGCATTCTCAAAGCCTGTTTGCAAAGTATTGTGATCTACATAACTGACTGACAATTTTGTTTTAACTCTTGGGACTCCCATGGCTTCAAATTGCAAATAAGCCATAGTGCCTGTCGCATCCTGGGTTAAAGTCTGGTCTATTTTGATGGCAATTTCGTGCCCGGGAATCATTTCTCCAGAAACCAAATGGTTTTTAATAATTTTTCTAACCAAATTGTCTCCCATGGTTTTGCCTCCTTAATTTAAGAATTTACCATTGGCTATTCCTTTAATATACCAAAGGGTTTGAAGAGTGTCAAAGGTTTTGATCAGTCGGATATTCAGATCCGTTTTTCTGAGGTATAATATCTTTTTGGAAGGATGATGGGCTATGCTTGTTGCTGTCTTAACTCTACGTCTGAAAATTGGTTATGCCCAGTCTCTTAAGGATAAGCGAAGAGTGCTTAAAAGTCTAATAAGCAAAGTACGAAACCAATTTAACGTTTCTATCAGCGAAGTGGCAGATTTGGAATCATGGCATTACGCGACCGTTGGTTGTGCCCTTGTGACTAATGATTTTACTTATGCTCATCAGGTATTAAACCGGCTTGAGGAATATATTGAAAGCTATCCGGAACTCGAGATAGTTACGAGAGAAAAAGAGTTATTATAGGGGGAATAGGCATTGCATGTAGTATTATATGAACCGGAGATACCACAAAATACAGGTAATATTGCCAGAACCTGTGCAGTTACAGGATTACACCTGCATTTAATTAAACCTTTAGGATTTTCGGTTGATGATCGTCATTTGAAAAGAGCAGGCTTAGATTATTGGCATCTGTTAGACATACATTATTACGATAGTTTCCAAGAACTAAGGGAAAAATATAAAGATCAAACTTTCTATTATGCCACGACGAAGGCTAAAAAATTTTATACGGATGTTACTTACGATTCCGATGATTTTTTAGTATTCGGACCGGAAACAAGAGGTTTGCCTAAAGAGCTTTTGGAAGCTAATAAGCCTTACTGTATCAGACTTCCGATGATTAACGATGCCAGATGTTTAAACTTGTCAAATTCGGTAGCTATTATTGTCTACGAGGCTTTAAGACAACAAGGCTTTCCTAATCTGGTTTAAGGAGGCGTAGAGTTGCGTATAGCCGTATTATCTGATACCCATTTACCTAGTCGAGCCAAGGCTCTTCCTAAAACAGTTTGGCAAGGAATAGATGGAGTAGACTTAATTCTTCATGCCGGTGATTTAAACTCTTTGGAAGTTTTAGAAGATCTGTCCCATATAGCACCGGTTAAGGCGGTGCAAGGCAATACCGATCCTTATGAAGTGGTAATGAGGCTTCCTAAAAAGCAGTTGTTTACCGTTGGAAAGTATAGGATCGGACTGATTCATGGAGACGGGATAATGGGTAAAACGGTGGAAAGGGCCTATTTAGCCTTTGAAAAGGACCATCCGGATGTTATAGTCTTTGGCCATAGTCACCAGCCTTACATGGCCTTCCATAACAAAATACTGATGTTTAATCCTGGTTCGCCTACGGATAAGCGATTTATGCCTTATTACTCTTATGGAATTTTGGAAATAGAAGAAAGGATTCAAGTTGAAATAATTTATTTCTAATAAAAAAACGAGGTGAAGTACTTCACCTCGTTCAATTTTTAATATGGTCGGGATGACAGGATTTGAACCTGCGACCTTTCGGTCCCGAACCGAACGCTCTACCAAGCTGAGCCACATCCCGTTTGAACACTAAAATTATACCAGCAAATTAAAAAATAAGCAATGAAAAACGCCGGATAGTTATTATTATAAAAATTCAAAATAAATTAAACAACTGATACTGTTGAGTATTTTGTTGATCAGCATGTCACCTAAAATGTCGGTGTATGGATGCGATAAATGACTGCTTCTTTTTTAATTAGCATGCATTATAAAGTCAAAGAAAATTAACTCAAAATTGTAGTCATAGGGTTATAAACCGTTAAAAGTACAAAAGATGACAGAATTTTACCGATTGTCAGATTAAGAAAAACATGATAGCCTATATATGGTGTACAAATATCCACCATGGGAATATTACTAATAAAGAAAGGGAGTGTTTATGATGAGAAAAAGGAAAAGTCTGATTTTGATTTCTGTTGTCGCTTTAGTTGCTTTCGTTTTGGCAGGTTGTGGTGGCAATTCGACTGAAAATTCAGGTGATTCTGATGTAGTAAAGATCGGTGTTTACGAACCTCTGACCGGTACCAATGCAGCAGGGGGTGAAATGACAGTAGAAGGCATAAAATTAGCTAATAAGCTCCATCCTGAAGTTTTAGGTAAAAAAGTAGAGTTGATCATTGTAGACAACAAGAGTGAAAAACAAGAAGCTGCTAATGCGGTATCCAGACTGGTTGATGAAGACGTGAATGTGATCATCGGTAGTTATAGTTCCTCCCTTTCCATGGCAGGAGGACCTGTGGCTAAAGATGCTGGGGTACCTGTAATAGGATGTTCCCCCACCAATCCTGCAGTAACCTTGGGTAATGAATATTATTTCCGCGTCTGTTTCATCGATCCTTTCCAAGGTACTGTTATGGCTAAATATGCTGTTGAAGAGTTAGGTGCGAAAACGGCTGCAATAATTCAAGACGTACAACAAGATTACTCGGTCGGTTTAAACAATTATTTTGAAAAAGCTTTTAAAGAGCTGACCGGTAATGATAATGCAATTGTTACTAAGGTGAACTACAATACCGGTGACAAAGACTTTTCCGCTCAGTTGACAGAAGTTAAAGCCAAAAATCCAGATGTGGTCTTTGCTCCAGGAAACTTTACCGAAAGCGGAATTCTAGTTGAGAAAGCCAGAGAAATGGGCATTACCGCACCTTTCTTAGGCGGAGATACTTGGGAAACTACTGAGTTCTTAAACAGAGTAGGTAAATTAAAAGACATATATTTTAGCACCCATTTCACAGCGGAACATCCGGTTACCGATGTTTCAAAAGAATTTTTAGAAAAGTTTAAAGAAGAATATCCTGATAAAGAGGTTAACGCTTTTGGTGCTCTAGGTTTTGATGCTTATCTCTTAGCCTTAGACGCCATCGAAAGAGCCGGATCTACTGACCGGGAAGCTATTAGAGAGGCTTTAAGTGAAACTAAAGGCTTTGAAGGGGCAACAGGTATTATTAGCCTTGATGAAAATGGAGATGCTAGCAAAACAGCTATTATTAAAAAAGTTGAAGATGGTAATTTTGTTTATGTAACAAAAGTTGAACCAAATTAAAAATTTGCTCCCCTCCTGAAGACAGGGGGGGAGCTCGTTCTAAGAGGGGGTTTATATGACACTTGACACATTGCTACAAAACATAGCTAATGGCATCTCACTAGGAAGCTTATATGCATTAATTGCTATTGGCTATACCATGGTTTACGGTATTATCAGGTTAATAAATTTTGCTCACGCCGATTTGTTGATGGTAGCAGCTTATGTGGCCTTTTTTGGTATTGCAGTTTTTGTACTTCCCTGGTGGTTATCTTTTTTGCTAGCCATAATTTTTACTACCGTTTTAGGTGTACTCATTGAAAAAGTCGCCTATCGTCCTTTAAGAAGTGCTCCTAGAATTTCCGCTCTTATTTCAGCTATAGGGGTTTCCTATTTGCTGGAAAATCTTGGGATAGTTGTCCTGGGAGCCCGTCCCAGACCTTTTCCCCGACCGGAAAGCTTAGTCTGGAATATTAACCTTGGTAACATTTCCTTCCTATCCTTGGCAATTATCATACCTGTTATTACCATTATCTTGCTCATTGCCGTCACCTTATTTGTAAACAAGACAAAGATGGGAACGGCTATGCGTGCTGTTTCTCGGGACTTTGAAACCGCAAGTTTGATGGCTGTAGATGTGGATAAAGTTATTTCCACCACTTTTGCAGTTGGTTCAGCCTTAGCTGCTGTAGGCGGTATTATGTGGGGGATGCAATATCCTCAAATAGATCCTTTAATGGGAGTTTTTCCAGGCCTTAAGTGTTTTATTGCTGCCGTAATGGGCGGCATTGGTAGCGTACCTGGAGCCATGCTGGGCGGCTTTATCTTAGGCATGGGAGAAGTTATGATAGTTGGCTTTATGCCTGGACTTTCAGGGTATAGGGACGCTTTTGCTTTTATCGTATTAATTTTAATCTTACTGTTTAAACCAGGCGGACTTCTTGGCGAAAACGTGGTAGAGAAGGTGTAATTATTTATGGACAAGCAAAAAAGAGATATACAAAAACAAGATATAATTTTAACGATTATTGCGTTAGCTCTTTGTGCCCTGTTGATGTTCCTAGGAGAAAATTTCTTATCCAGGTTACAACTGAGAATTTTAAATTTAGCAGCAATTTATGTCATCCTGGGTATAAGTTTGAACCTGGTTATTGGTTTTACAGGTATGTTCTCCTTAGGTCATGCAGGTTTTATGTGCGTTGGAGCTTATACAGCTGCAATTCTTTCTATGCCACCGGCAACTAAAGAGTTAGTTTATTACATGGTTCCTATTAATCCTGCTTTGGCAAATATACAATGGGGCATAATTCCTGCTGCATTAGCCGGAGGAGTAGTGGCAGCTATTTTCGGTTTTTTGGTTGGTTTTCCTGCTTTACGCTTGAGGGACGATTACCTGGCTATTGCAACTTTAGGGTTTGCTGAAATCATCAGAATCGTTGTTACCAATACTACCAGTATTACTAACGGTTCCTTAGGTCTAAAGGATATTCCCAGTGTTAAAAGTATATGGGTTTATTGGGGTTTCGCCATTCTAACTATTTTAATCTTGAAAGCAATAGTTAAAAGCAGCTGGGGTTATGCCTTTAAGGCTATCAGAGACGACGAGATAGCCGCTGAAGCTATGGGTATAAACCTCCTGAAACACAAACTGCTTTCCTTTACAATTGGAGCTTTCTTTGCAGGTGTAGCCGGAGCCTTAATGGCCTATTTGATTACTTCCATCGATCCGACCATGTTCCGTTTCACTTTTACCTTCCAAATTTTATTAATCGTAGTGTTAGGGGGCATGGGCAGCCTTACCGGCTCAGTTGTGGCAGGTGTGCTTGTGGCAGTAGGCATGGAATGGTTGCGTTTTGTAGAACAAGATATGAACATTTTTGGTTATGTCATTCACGGAATTTCCGGTATGAGGATGGTTATCTTCTCCGTCTTGCTACTCTTAATAGTCTTATTTTACAGGCAAGGATTGCTTGGCACAAAAGAGTTAAGCTGGGACTCTTTACGGAAATTGACTTCTAGACGTAGCAAGCAAAAGGAGGTAAGCGAATGAGCTCTGAAAAGATTCTGGAAACAAAAAATTTGACTATTAAGTTTGGTGGCTTGACGGCCGTTTCAGACCTAAACCTAGACATATCAAAAGGACAAATAGTAGGCTTAATCGGGCCGAACGGGGCAGGCAAAACCACTTGCTTTAACATGATAACGGGGGTATATAGACCGACCGTAGGAAACATTATTTTTCGTGGGAGAGATATTACAGGCCTGCGTCCCGATTTTATTACCAAACTAGGGATTGCTCGAACCTTCCAAAACATCCGTTTATTTCAGTCGATGACTGTTTTGGAAAACGTGATGATTTCCAAACATGTACGCTTAAACGCCAGTCTTCTGGAGGGTGTTTTGCATCTTCCCAGGTATACCAAAGCCCGTCGTCAACACCTGGAAGAGTGTATGGGGCTCCTTGAACAAGTTGGTTTAGCTGATGTAGCAAATGAAAAAGGGACTTCTTTACCTTACGGTAAACAAAGAAGGTTGGAAATTGCCAGGGCCTTGGCCACTCAACCGACTCTTTTGCTTTTAGATGAACCTGCAGCAGGTATGAATCCCCAAGAGTCGCAGGAGTTAATGGACTTTATCATGAAAATTAGAGATCTTTACGGCTTAACGATCCTTCTAATTGAACACCACATGGAAGTGGTAATGGGGATCTGTGAAAAAATTACAGTATTGGACTACGGGAAAACCATAGCCCAAGGTACACCTGCGGAAATACAATCCAACCAACAGGTTATCAAGGCATATCTGGGGACGGTGGAAGAAAATGCTTAAAGTTGAAAATTTACATGTTTATTATGGCGGCATTCATGCCCTCAAGGGGATTTCGCTGGAAGTTCCGGAGAATAAAATTGTAACCTTAATTGGAGCTAACGGGGCCGGGAAAAGTACAACACTTAGGACTATCTGTTCATTGGTACCAAGCAGTTCGGGAAAGATAACTTTTTTAGATAAGGATATTACGCATAGGAAAACGGAAGAGATAATAAAAGAAGGAATTACTTTAGTACCGGAAGGGCGCCGCATTTTTTCCAATTTAACCGTTTTAGAAAATCTAAAAATGGGGGCTTATGCGCGTAATGATAAAGAAGGAATAAAGCAAGACATTGAATTTGTGTATAGTATCTTCCCCCGTCTAAAAGAAAGGGAATGGCAGGTGGCCGGTACCTTATCGGGAGGAGAACAACAGATGTTGGCCATCGGGCGTGCCCTTATGTCACGTCCGAAATTGATCATGATGGACGAGCCTTCTTTAGGGTTAGCTCCTATTATGGTAAATGAAGTATTTAACGTCATTAAAAAGATTCATAACGACGGCATGACTATTTTGCTTATCGAGCAAAATGCTACGGCTGCTCTGCAAATTGCCGATTATGGCTATGTTTTGGAAACAGGGAAAATTGTTTTAGAGGGGCCAGGACCGGAACTGGCCAATAACCCGGATGTTAAAAAAGCCTATCTTGGTCAATCTAAATAAATGGGGAGGAGAAAAGCTATTCGCCAAAATGCGAATAGCTTTTTCTTTTTGTATACCGAAAACCACCTGCTATGCAGGTGGTTCCAAAAAGCTTTAGCTATGAGTAGAAAGAACTACCTCAC
>ENA-OWPA01000115-OWPA01000115.1-bioreactor-metagenome-genome-assembly--contig:-NODE-115-length-149852-cov-20.649414_pt1 | contig 149852 bp, 109 predicted proteins | sample MGYA00238139_ERZ651803 | MGnify/ENA primary metagenome ERZ651803 (study PRJEB26909, sample SAMN07631231) | bioreactor metagenome | isolation source: Switchgrass digestor | place: USA: Dartmouth...
TGGTGTTTGTGGAATGCTTTGGATGATATGACCAATTTCCAAAGAAATTACAGTACCGGTGAAGTTGAAGTAGAGGGCTCTGTTATTTATCATAAGACAGAGTATAAAGAAAGAAGAAATCATTACGCCTTCTTTTCTGTCAATGCCCCCATTTATGGTTTCGATTCGGACAGAGAAAGCTTTATGGGAACTTACAACGGTTTTCATAATCCTGATGCAGTATTTAAAGGAGAACCCACCAATTCCATTGCCGACGGATGGCATCCGATCGCTTCACACTGCGTTGAAGTAAGCCTTAAGCCCGGCGAATCTAAAGTATTAATATTCCTGTTGGGATATGTGGAAAATGATCCCGATGATAAATGGGAAGGCAAAAATATTATCAACAAAAAGAAAGCAAAGAAAATGATTGAAGCTTTCTCGACCGAAGAAGCGGTTGACAAGGCATTCAAAGATTTGGCCGATTATTGGGATAAGTTATTATCCAAATTTGTAGTGGAATCCCACGACGAAAAACTTAACCGTATGGTAAATATCTGGAATCAATATCAATGCATGGTGACTTTTAATCTTTCCAGAAGTGCGTCATATTTTGAATCCGGCATCGGAAGAGGAATGGGTTTCAGGGATTCCAACCAGGACATACTCGGATTCGTTCATCAGGTACCGGATCGGGCCAGAGAAAGAATTATTGACTTAGCGTCAACACAACTGGAGAATGGCGGGGCATATCATCAATATCAGCCTTTAACAAAGAAGGGCAATAATGATATCGGAAGCAACTTTAATGATGATCCGTTGTGGCTGATTCTTTCAACGGTTGCCTATATTAAAGAAACCGGTGATTATTCCATTCTGGATGTAATGACACCATTCGATAACGATGAATCAAAATGTACTCCTTTATCGGATCATTTAAAGAGATCCTTTGATCATGTACTTAACAATTTAGGGCCTCACGGACTTCCTCTTATCGGAAGAGCCGACTGGAATGACTGCCTGAATTTGAACTGCTTTTCTTCGGAACCCGGTGAATCCTTCCAGACAACCACAAATAAGGACGGCAGGGTTGCGGAATCCGTTATGATAGCGGGAATGTTCTGCTACATCGGAGAGGAATATGCAAGGCTGATGGAAAAGACAGGCAATAAGGAAGAAGCCGACAGGGCCTTTAAAGAAGTCAAAAAGATGCGCGAGGTTATTATGAAGTATGCATGGGACGGGTCATGGTTCCTGCGTGCTTACGATGATTTCGGAAGAAAAGTGGGCAGTCATGAGAACGAAGAAGGGCAGATATATATTGAACCCCAGGGCTTCTGCATAATGGGCGGCTGCGGCCTCGATGACGGCAAGGCTATACAGGCTTTGGATTCCGTAGAAGAAAGACTGGGGACAAAATACGGTATAGTCCTCCTTAATCCTGCTTATACAAAATATTATATTGAATATGGTGAAATCTCCACTTACCCTGCCGGCTACAAGGAAAATGCCGGTATATTCTGCCATAACAATGCATGGATAATGGCGGCCGAGGCAATTGTGGGAAGAGGAGATAAAGCCTTTGATTATTATAAGAGAATTGCACCCGCTTATGTTGAGGAACGTTCGGATATTCACAGACTGGAACCTTATGTATATTCCCAGATGATTGCAGGAAAAGATGCAAGACGTTTCGGTGAGGCAAAGAATTCCTGGCTGACAGGAACGGCTTCATGGAATTTTGTGGCCATAACCCAGTTTATCTTGGGAATAAAGCCCGATTTTGACGGATTGAGAATAGATCCTTCAATACCGAAAGACTGGGACGGATATACTGTAATAAGACAGTATCGCGGAGATATATATCGTATTAAAGTTAAAAATCCGAAACATGTCTCTTGCGGTGTTTCAAAAATAACCGTTGACGAAAAAGATATATCCGGTAATATCCTTCCCGTATTTGGTGACGGCAAGGTTCATGAAGTTGAGGTTATTCTCGGATAAGCAATAACGGTAAGCTTTTATGCATATGAAGTATTATATGGGGTTGTCTCAAACAATTTTAAGACCTGTTTTGGGACAACCTCATTTCGCACTAAGGCATGATTTTTTTGTCCGGTATGAGAATTTCGCGAAAAAGAACAGAAAACAGAAAAAATATGATATTATCAGAGATATAATAAATGAAATAGAATACGGAATCGAGGGTAATAATGAAAAAAGCTTTAATAGTCTTGCAGGGGCTTTTGATGACCTTTGCGGCTTATTTTGCCGTATCGCTTATCTATTCAATTATAGAAGTGATATTTATCCTGTTAACCGGAATTGAGAAAATAGATCCCCAGGTTGATTACTGCCTTATGGTACTGGCTGTTATGGTATCGAACATTGTTTTGTATGTTTTATATAAAAAGTATTTGAGTAATCGGACGCGGAAACAGGTGGATTTAAAAGAAGTATTCAGCGGAAAAAATATAGGCATTTATCTGGGAATCAGCATAGGCTGCCAAATGTTTGTTTCGGGTGTTTTAACGCTAATCAGCCCTTTTTTTCAGGCATTGTTTGCACAATATGAAGAAACTATAAGCTCCATTTTTATTTCGGATACCATAATTGCGGGGGTTTATGTTGTAATACTGGCGCCTGTAGTCGAGGAACTGATGATTCGCGGAATTCTTTTAAACCGGTTAAGATATGCTTTGCCTTTTTATGCGGCCAATCTGATTCAGGCAGCGGTTTTTGGAATATATCATGGAAATGTTATACAGGGGCTTTATGCGTTCGGTATCGGCCTGATATTGGGATATATATACGAAAAGACAGGAACCCTTTGGGCATCCGTTTTTGTTCATATGCTTATTAACGGTTCGGGTTTTTTGGCTCAGGCATTGAATATTCAGATATCCGTACCTGTCGTGCTGCAAGTAATAGTCGGTGGAATATTGCTTTTTGCAGGTATTTTCTGCTTTTATAAAAATACGGGCAAGACCGGTGAGGAATAATTAGCAGGCTATAATGCAAATTTAACCGTTAAAAATAAAAAATAACTTGAAAAGTATGACAAATCGTATATAATTGTATCTGCAATTTTAATTCCGGTGATGCTGCCGTACCCTTTAGGCGGACGGTAAGTAAATCGGGTGAATTTACTTATACATTTTTAATTTTTAATGTTTAAGTAAATCCTACCTGTAGGAACATTGTGCTGCGGCTTTATCGCAATAAGCTGGCGGCCGAAATTTGAAAGGAGGATATTATGAGAACAGTATCAAAAGTACGCACTTTAAAAATGGTGCAACTGGCAATGTTTACGGCCATAATTCTGCTGCTTGCTTTTACACCCTTAGGGTATATAAAGCTTACGGCGGGATTATCAGTAACTCTTATCGGGTTGCCGGTGATAATCGGGGCGATAACCCTAGGACCTTCGGCTGGAGCCATTTTAGGTACGGTGTTCGGACTTACCAGCTTTGCCCAGGCATTCGGATTCGATGCCCTTGGGGCCATTCTTTTAGGGGAAAACCCTATCGGACTGTTTATTACATGTATGGTGCCCAGAATTCTGATGGGCTGGTTGACAGGTTTGATTTTCAAAGGGTTAAAAAGAATTGACAAAACGAATATTGCAAGCTATGCCGTATCAAGCCTTGCCGGCTCGCTGCTGAATACGGTGTTGTTTTTGACTACAATGATGATATTCTTTTATAATACGCTGATACGCTTAAATGTAATCGAAGTTGGCGAAAATATCAACCCGTTTATGCTGGCTGTAATCATGGCAGGTTTTAATGCAGTGGCCGAAGCGATTGTCTGTCTGATAATTGGTACGACCGTATCAAAATTCCTGGATATATATGTCAACAAACAGCTGTGACAAGGAGTTTACAGGAATTTCTTAAAAAATACCTATAGAGTGAAAAAAGTATTTGACATACCTGGGACTATATGCTACAATATCTAAGCTGTAACAATTTAATAGTAGTTATCAAAGAAGAGTATCCACTCTCACCCATAGCGTAAATTTTAACATTTACTGTGACCGGGTTATTATGAGCTTGCCGACGGTAACGGACACGGCAATATTGCATGTTGTTAAGCGACATAATATCAAGTTTAAGCAGGTGGATAATCTATATTATCCACCTTTAATTGTATATGAGTTTATCATCTTTATGTTTTATTAAAGATTGATAACGGAAACCGTAAATGTGATATAACCTATGGAGGTGTAGTACTATAAGCGATTTAATGATTAATGAACAGATCAAGGATAAGGAAGTCCGCGTTGTTGATGAGAACGGACAGCAGCTCGGTATTATGTCAGCTAAGGAAGCATTGAAGCTGGCAAGAGAAGCTAATTTGGATTTGGTTAAGATTGCTCCGATGGCCAACCCACCCGTATGTAAAATTATCGACTATGGCAAGTTTAGGTATGAGCAGACCAGAAAAGAAAAGGAAGCAAAGAAAAAGCAGAAGATCACCGAAGTGAAAGAAATCCGCTTCTCACCCAATATCGGAGACAACGATCTGAATACGAAGGCCAATATGGCAAGGAAATTCTTAAGCAAGGGAGATAAAGTTAAAGTTACCTTGCGTTTTCGTGGACGTGAAATGGCTCATACGGCTGCTTCAAAAGTTATCCTTGATAATTTCTATGCCAAGCTGGAAGATATTGCTGTGATAGAAAAACCGGCAAAGCTCGAAGGTCGGAATATGACCATGGTTCTTGCAGAAAAACGTTAAATCGGCAAACAGCATATTATCAATATACTGCGATAAGCAGAAATAAGCTGTACAAATAATAAGGAGGAAATGTCATGCCTAAATTAAAAACAAATAAATCGGCGGCAAAACGCTTCAAGAAAACAGGAACCGGAAAACTGAAAAGAATGAAGGCTTATAAGAGCCACATCTTAACGAAAAAATCCGCTAAGAGGAAAAGAAATCTCAGAAAAGCAACTATTACAGACGCTACCAATGTAAAGAACATGAAGAAGATCTTACCATATCTGTAAAGAGTGGTTATAAGGAGGAATAAAAAATGGCAAGAGTTAAAGGCGGATTAAACGCAAAAAAGAAACATAAACGTGTATTAAAGCTGGCTAAAGGTTATAGAGGCGCAAAATCAAGGCAATACAGAATTGCAAAACAGTATGTTATGAGAGCTCTGGCATCATCCTTCGCAGGAAGAAGACAGCGTAAAAGAGATATGAGAGCTTTATGGATTGTGAGAATTAATGCCGCAGCCAGAATGAACGGCTTATCATACAGCAAATTTATGCACGGTTTAAAACTGGCCAATATCGATATCAACAGAAAGATGCTTTCAGAGATGGCAATTAACGATGCGGAAGGATTTAAAGAACTTGCAGAGGTTGCCAAATCAAAACTGGCGTAAATATGATTAGGTGTCAGGCACTGTTAACAAATTGTGAACGGAAGTTCACAGTTTGTTAACAGTGCCTGACACTTTTTTTATGTGTTGCAAAACAGATCCGATTCGGTTATATTAATAAATATATTATCCATTTTATAACATTAAATCGGGAGGTAAACGGCTGTGAGAAAAAAATTGTCTAATATCATTTGGGGATTGATTTTTATTATAATCGGTGTCGGGTATGCGGGAGATGCAATGCATTTATGGAGATTCAGCCTGTTTTTCCGCGGATGGTGGACTTTGATTATAATTATTCCTTGTTTGGTAAGTATTATACAGAGCGGTTTCAATATAGGATCGGTCACGGGTCTGATTATAGGTATAATGCTTTTGGCTGCACAGTATGTCAGCTTTGACATAAACTTTTGGAAACTGATTGTGCCGACAATATTTATAGCCATAGGTTTAAAGATAATTTTTCAGGGGCTCAGAAGGAAAACGATTAATATAGAGTCGGAAGTATATGTGGAAGGGCAGCCGAATTACGGCAGTGCGGAAAGAAAATCATACAGTGCCGTATTTTCGAGCAATAACATAAAAGTTGCAGAACATTTTACGGGTGCCGATTTGAATGCCATATTCGGCGGGATTGCCTTGGACTTAAGGGATGCCGTTATTGACAGTAACGTTGAGATTACCGCAACAGCAGTGTTCGGAGGCATTGATATTTACGTTCCGAGAGGTGTCCAGGTGAAGGTGAATAACGTACCGATTTTCGGAGGGGTGACCAATAAAACGGTTAATGGGCAGGAGTCGGGTGGATATATTATTTATCTGAATTCCACGACCATGTTTGGGGGGATAGATATTAAATGAATACGTTCCAAAAGGTTATAAAATACGCCGCGATAACATTTGCGGTAATACTGGCCGTCGGTATTGTTTCAGGTATTGTCGGATTGGCAAGATTCGCGGTTTCGTTATTCGATGAAAGAAAAGATTATAAAAATTACAAAGGGGAAAATACGATGAACTTTTTCGAAGAATTTGATAACGTAGATAAACTGGATATCGAAAACGGTGTCGGTAAATTGATTGTCAAATCGGGGGACGGTAAAACCGTTAAAGTCGAAGGTTATAATGTATCGAGCAGTTTTAAGGCGACCGTGAGAAATAATACCCTTTATATCAAAGAAGAGGGGTTGGCAAAGAAGTTTTTAGGGCTTGAGTTCGGCACGTACGACAAAGATTCGTCAATTACGGTATATTTACCCGATGAATTTACCGCGCGGGAAATTCATATTAAAAGCGGTGCCGGAAAGGTGATTTTGGAAGATTGGTCTACGGAAAAACTGATTATCGATGCCGGAGTAGGAGATATCAGCGCACAGAATATAACCGCAAAATCCGTTGAGGGCAACGGGGGAGTAGGAGATATTACTTTTAATGGTGTACATTTAACGGATGTCAATTTTGATTGCGGTGTCGGAAATTTAAAAATTGAAGGAACGATTTTAGGCGATTCGGAATTTGACAGCGGCGTAGGGAATATTGAGCTGAATATAGAAGGCAGCAGAAAAGATTATATACTTAACATTGATTCCGGGTTGGGAAGTATTCGTGTTAACGGAGAAAAAGTATCGGCAGATTATAAAGATTCATATGAGGCCCCGAACACCATCAGTATTGACGGAGGCGTGGGAAATGTAGATATCGACTTCGTTTATTGATGCGTTTTAAATAATTTAGGATATTTATTGCATTCTTTGGTTATAACTATTACAATAAGAATAAAAAGGACGTTAAGATTGGCTTATAAAACGTCCTTTTTTATTCAAAATGAAATTCATTCGGAATTCATGCCGCCCAAAATATGTAACAGGGAATATTTTTGTATTGCCGATGAATATTAAGCGGCGCAAGGATGTACAGCCGTATTATATGAAATTTGCATGCCGGGCAGTCCGACTTCCGGATAAACCGGCTAATTCGGCGTAAAAGTTCGCAGGCGGAATTCACTTTTTAAAACAGACAGTTAAAAACCCGTGGAAGAAATGAACACTCGGGTGTATTTATACATCGGATAAAGGCAAATAATATGGCGGGTAATCATCATGGAAGCAAGTGAGACTTAAGGAGTTATTACAATGAATAAAAAAAGTGTATTGGGCCTTACCTTATTCGCATGTTGTGTCATAGCCGGTTTGTTCCTGGGAGCTATGGTTATGACAAGACAGCCGGCTGAAATAAACAGCGATATCAATAACCGGCAGTTATACGGAAACGAGGCAGAAAAGGAAGACGATAGTGATAATGATATTGCTGACAATATTGATTATATAGATCAGGAACAGACCTTAAGCGATACAACCAATTATACCGATGCGGAAAATCCGGCTTTACCCGAAACCGTAAACGAAAACTTACCGGCGGATGCCGGACAAGAGGAAAATCAATACGAGCCGTCAATAAATCTTTCGGATGAAAATACGGAAAATTCCGGAGAAAAAACGGTACAGTCCGATGATACAGTTTCATCCGATCCCGATAAGACAGAAAGCGATATTATTGCCGGGAACGAAGGCGACCCGGATAATGAATATGCTTCTGATGAGACCGATGAAATGGAAGAAGCATTGGGTGAAAATCTTGTTGAACTGCCTGATATGCAGCTTATAACCGACTGCACTCAGGTAGACTACATGAAATATATACCTGAAATGATTTATGACAGCAGGATAGAAGTGGCGTTGGACATTGACAATCCTTCCATTAAAATAAAGGCAAAATCGGCTATATTATTTGATGTTAATACCGGAAAGGTTTTATATTATAAGAATCCTATAGAACCGGTATTTCCCGCCAGTACGGCAAAACTTTTGACAGCACTGGTGGCATTTGACTGGTGCAAGGAGGAAGAAGTAGTCACGGTCGGTGACGAAATTGACCTGATAGCTTCCGATTCCACAAAGGCAAGTCTTAAAAAAGGACAAATACTAACCGTAAGAAATCTTATAGAGGGCATGCTGGTTCCGTCAGGCAACGATGCCGCCTATGTCATAGCGGCGTATGTTGGCAGAAAATCTTTAAATAATGATAATGCCGCCCTTAAAGATGCCATTTATGAATTTGTCAGATTAATGAATAATAAGGCAAAAAGTCTTGGTGTGGTTAATTCATGTTTTAAAACGCCGGACGGATACGATGCCATAGGGCAATATACAACAGCTTATGATATGGGTTTAATAGGCCTTGCCGCCGCTGATAACGAAGTGATTGTGGAGGTATGTAAAAAAAGCACGGCGAGAAACGTATTTGCCGACGGATACGATGTAACCTGGAACAGTACAAATTCTCTGATAAAAAAAGGCAGTCCGAGGTATTATCCCTATTGTATAGGGCTAAAGACAGGGACCAGTACGATGGCGGGAAAATGCCTTATATCGCTGGCAAAAAACGGTGACAAGGAAGTGCTTTCCGTAGTCATGAATTCGGATTCCGAAGGCAGATGGGAAGATTCAAGAAAACTTTTGGATTACGGATTGAGTCAATGAAATATGGGCTTATAATTAAACATTTAAAAACGGAGGATTGTTATGGATGATTATTATAATGCTACGAATGAAAAAATAGAAAACGATTCAAATTATCGTAGTGAGCCGTCAAGTGATCATGATTACCTGCGGGAGAGGAAGTACAGCAAAAAAATACTTAGCCGTTGCGGATGGTATATATTCCTTGTTATAATAGCCATATCGGCTGTGCAGGTACTTGCAATCGCCTTATCAGAAAATTTTTTTAATAAATTCTATGAATCCGACTGGTTTGAGCTTACCGTTAACGCTTTGGGCGTATGGGGCGCCGGAGTGCCTTTGGCTTATATATTAATGAAAAGGTTACCGGTTTCGGTTAATGGAGAAGTTAAAAATCTTCCTTTCCGGAAACTTATGGAATATTTCATGGTCTGTTATGCGGCATCCGTTTTATTAAATATTGTTACCGTATTTATAAGTTCCTTGATTTCAAGCCTAAAAGGTTCGGATGTGATAAACCCTCTGGAAAGTGTTCTTTCAGGCAGTAATATGTTTATCATAATATTATATGTCAGTATATTGGGACCCGTTGCCGAAGAGTTGATATTCCGCAAGTTTTTATTGGATAGGCTGCGCCGGTTCGGAGATTTGCCTGCAATATTAATATCGGGCATGGCTTTCGGATTATTTCATATGAATGTGCTGCAGTTGTTTTATACGACTGCGGTCGGAATAATATTGGGTTATGTTACGGTCAAAACGAATACGGTCAGAAATTCCATATTGATACATATGATGTTTAATTTTTTCAATATAGCCTTGACGGTTACGACAGGTGGCGGAAATAACATACTGTCCGGATTTTTCGGCTTGTGCGGCGTTGTTTTTGTGATAAGCGGCACGTTGCTTTTGGTGAGAAATACTAAAAAAATAAAACTGGATAATACCGTAATGCCAATACTTATGAAAAGGGACTATATATTTAATTCGGGTACAATCGCATATATTATTTTATGCATGACGGCTATAGTGGCGGAGGCTTTGATGTAGAATGCTTCTGTGCCAGGCATGTGTATTAATTCAGATCGTGTATTAATGAAAATTAGATTAATTTATCGACTGATAAATAAAAAAACTGTGCGTGTCAGGAAACACACACAGCCGTTCCGGATGCCGTAACCATCAGCATACCGTTGTTGCTGCCCAGCACCTCATAGTCTATATCCACGCCGACTACCGCATTGGCCCCAAGAGCGGCGGCACGCCTTACCATCTCGTCAATCGCCTGTTGCCTGGCGTTGATTAATTCTTCTTCGTAGGCGCCGGATCTGCCGCCGAAGAAATTGGACAAGCCTGCGGCAAAATCTTTGATAAAGTCGACTCCGGAAATAACTTCACCGAAGACTATTCCCAGATAAGAATCAATGTGTTTTCCTTCCACGGAAGGAGTGGTCGTAACAATCATATTAACCGCCTTTCCAGCAATGATATTGATGCTTATGATATAATAAGGATATAAGATGTTTTAATATTATTATATTATTATAAAAATCAGGTCCTTTATGTCAATAATATACAGGATATTTTAATATTTCTAAGTAAAATTTAATACTGAAGATCAACATAATAATGATTGACAAAGTGGGTTGAGCGGTATTAAGTTGTATAATTATATAAGAATATATATGGAAACAGAAAGGAGAATGGTATGAACAATTTTACATTTTACAGCCCGACTTATTTTGCCTTTGGCAGGGGAACCGAAAACGAAGCCGGATCCCTGATTAGACGATTTGGAGGCAATAAGGTACTTATTCATTATGGGGGCGGTTCTGTTGTCAGATCCGGTTTGCTTGACAGGGTAAAAGCTTCACTTAAAAAAGAAAATTTGGAATATATAGAACTTGGCGGGGTAAAACCCAATCCGAGAAGCGGACTTGTTTATGAAGGAATTGATTTATGTAAAAAAGAAGGTATCGATTTTATTCTGGCGGTGGGAGGAGGCAGCGTAATCGATTCTTCCAAGGCCATTGCCGCAGGAACAAAATACGACGGTGATTTCTGGGATTTCTTTGAAGGAAAGCCTATAAAGGAAGCCCTTCCGGTAGGAACGGTCCTGACCATAGCAGCTGCAGGAAGCGAAGGTTCCGGTGACACCGTTATTACAAAAGAAGAGGGCATGCTTAAAAGAGGTGCCGGAAGCGATGCCCTGAGGCCGGTATTCTCGATTTTAAACCCCGAGCTGACGCAAACCTTGCCGCCATATCAGACCGCCTGCGGAGCCGTGGATATAATGGCTCATGTATTTGAAAGATATTTTACAAATACAAAGGAAGTTGAGATTACCGACCGCCTGTGCGAAGCGATACTCCTTACCATGATAAAGGAAGTTCCCAGGGTTATAAAAGATCCCAATAATTACGAAGCCAGGGCAAATATTATGTGGGCGGGTATGGTCGCCCATAACAATCTGGTCGGAGTCGGAAGAGAACAGGATTGGGCAAGCCATGGAATAGAACATGAGCTTTCCGCTTTGTATGATGTGGCTCACGGTGCCGGACTGGCGGTAATATTCCCGGCATGGATGACTTATGTAATGAAACATGACGTTAACCGCTTTGCCCAGATTGCGGTAAGAGTCTGGGGCTGCGATATGAATTTTGCTAATCCGGAAGAGACGGCTCAAGAAGGAATTGCGAGATTCAGGCAATTTTTGAAATCTATAGGAATGCCGACAACATTTAAAGAACTGGGTGCCAGAGAAGAGGACATTCCGCTGATGGTGGAAAAACTGGGACTGGGCGAAAACGGCACTATCGGAAGCTTCGTTCGTTTGACAGCCAAAGATGTGGAGAATATTTACCGGCTGGCTTTATAAATTAATTTATTATTGAGTTCTTTATACGGCACCGTAACTACATGTGTAGTATATAAGCCGTCCGTCGGTTTTTATATATGAAAAATCCTGTTCCGAATGACTATATTCAATTGAATTGAATAGAAAATATTATATTTCAGGGTTTTTCTTGCGGTGACTTTAATAATGAATAAATTTATAATAAAATTTTGGGTTTTTATTTCACATTACGTTTAATCAGTCCGTAAATTTATCCGGACGGCCCTAAGGAATATTCTATATGGGTACGTACCAGCTGAATATTCCCGTATAGACTTCTTGGATTATGAAAGGAGTATCAGGATTTGACTGAGCTGTTGGTTAAATTATTTATTAAGGATAATGATAATATACAGGATCAGAGGGTACGTACCTCATATGGAATTCTTGCCGGTATTGTAGGGATAGTATGCAACATTATTCTGTTTATTGTCAAGTTAACGGTGGGCATACTTATAAAAAGCGTTTCCGTCATGGCGGACGCATTTAATAACTTATCGGACGCGGGTTCGTCAATTATAGGTTTTATAGGGGTAAAACTGGCGGGACGGCCTGCGGACAAGGAACATCCTTTCGGCCACGGAAGGATGGAATATATTGCGGCTCTGGCGGTTTCCTTTGTGATTATTCAGGTCAGCCTGTCTTTATTTAAAAATTCGTTTGAAGAAATATTTAAGCCGGAAGATGTTATATTTAGTCCCGTCCTGATTGGTATTCTGGTAATTTCCATATTCATAAAGGTATGGCTGGTGTTGTTTAACAGAAAACTTGGGAAGCGCGTTAAATCCTCGGTTATGCTGGCAACGGCGGCCGATTCCTTGAGTGATGTGCTTGTTACGTCTGCAACTATTGTATCCGCTGTAATTGCAGGATTAACGGGTCTTAAAATAGACGGTTATATGGGTCTTGTCGTATCTGTTTTTGTTTTCATTGCAGGCGTAAAAATAGCCAAGGAAACATTGGAGCCCCTTTTGGGACAGGCTGTGGACAGGGAACTTTATAAAAAAATTACGGATTTTGTCGAAAGCTATCCCAATATTGTAGGAAGCCATGATTTAATCATTCATAGTTACGGGCCTACCCACCGTATGGCTACAATACATGCGGAAGTTCCTAATGATATCAATATTGAAAAAATGCACGAAATAATCGACAGGATAGAACGGGATATCCTTGATAAAATGGGTATTTTTCTCGTTATCCATATGGATCCCGTGGAGATGAACGATGCCCTGGTGCTTGATTATAAAAGAATTGTGACCGATATTATAAAAAAGCTCGATGCAAAAGCGTCAATTCATGATTTCAGAGTGGTGAAGACTGAATTCCAGATAAATCTTATATTCGATTTGTCTGTACCGTTTTCCTATAGTCCAAAGGAAGAAGAAAGACTTTTGAAAGGCATCATGGAAGAAGTAAAGAAACATGATGCAAGATTGAACTGTGTCATAACGCTGGAAAACAGTTATATTGCCGAAGAATAAATGGCTGTAAAGTATTGTTGGCAGTAAAAAATAAACATTTATTTTTTTAAAAAATATACTTGCAATATATCGAACCATGAGTTATAATATCACACGTGGCAGTCATCAGAGGGCCGCGAAAAAGTGAATATGAAGATTGGGCTATCGCCAAACGGTAAGGCACCGGACTCTGACTCCGGCATTTCTAGGTTCGAATCCTAGTAGCCCAGCTACAGGCACTACGGTATGTAGTGCCTTTTTTAGTATCTTTTTATACGGCAGACGCTTTTTGGTTACCGAAAAGATTCTGCGTCAGATAATATTTAACGTTTTTATATTCGAGACTGGCTTTGACATATAAGACTTGGTATAATAAGGTATGTAATACGGGCTCCGGTTCTAGAACTTGGCGGCTGATTGCAGGAGGAGTCAGAAATACGCTTGATAGAGAAAGGAATGGTAATATGGAAAAAAATATAATGGGAACAAATGTAGTCACCCAAATAGGTATTGTATGCCATGATATCGAAAAAACGGCCCAGGCATATGCTGATCTGTTTGGGGTTGAGAAGCCCGAGATTATCACGACGGACACCCAGGATATTGCCAAAACCGTATATCAGGGTAAACCGACACCTGCCCGGACAAAACAGGCTTTTTTTCATGTAGGGCCTAACCTGGATATCGAGCTTCTTGAACCCGATCATGAACCGAGTACATGGAGGCATGATCTTGATACTTATGGTGAAGGCATCCATCATATAGCATTTGTAGTTGACGGCAAGGAAACGATAGTTAAAAAATTTGAAAGAAACGGCATGAAGGAAATACAAAAAGGTGAATGGATCGGAGGACGCTACTCATACATAGACGCAAAGCAGCAGTTAAAAGTTACTTTGGAACTTCTGGAATTTGACAAACAGGACAATAAGGAATGAACGTAAAGTTAATGCTCATGAAGGAGGATGCAGTTTATGAGAATCGGAGGAGGTATAGAAAAACCCTATTCAAATCCCGACGAGTGGCTTGCTTTTGTGAAGGATTTGGGGTACAGCGCGGTTATAGCACCGGTATCGCATGATGCTCCGGATGAATTAAAAAAGGCATATAAGCAGTGTATAAAGGAAAACAATCTGATTTTGGGTGAAGTAGGCGCCTGGAAGAATCCGATTTCTCCGGACGAGGCGGAGCGTAAGGAAGCATTGGAATACTGCAAGAAACAGCTGGCATTGGCGGACGAAATGGGAGCCAATTGCTGTGTCAATATAGCCGGATCAAGGGGAGATGTATGGGACGGTTTTCACAGGGATAATTATTCCGAAGATACCTATGCTTTAATAGTGGATACGGTTCGTGACATAATCGACAGCGTCAAACCACGAAACACCTATTATACTCTGGAACCTATGCCCTGGATGGTACCGGACTCTCCAGACTGTTATCTGCAACTAATAAGGGATGTGGATCGCAAGGCCTTTGCCGTACATCTGGATTTTACCAACATGATTAACAACCCGTACAGATATGTAAAGAGTTCGGAGTTTATCAAAGAATGTTTCGATAAATTGGGACCTTATATAAAAAGTATTCATATTAAGGATGTAAATATGAAAAAAGGATTGCCTTGCTGTATCGAAGAATGTATGCCCGGAAAAGGTACCATTGACTACGGACTGGTACTTAGGCTGTGTGAGAGCCTTGGACCGGATACAACCGTATTTGTCGAGCACCTGAAAACTTATGACGAATATAAGGAAGCGGTCCGTTATGTAAGAAGTGTGGCCAGGAAGGAGAATATAACCATATTATAGAGAACAAGACGGACGATAAAAACAGGAAACATTTAATGAAATGACCGGGCCTGAATTAAATGGCGCCGCCATTGATAAATAACTTATGATTGACATTATCATTAAAAGGAAACCGCAGGTATATTAAAGTATCTGCGGTTTTTTCATTCATATTTCATTCAAATTTCTTGTCCTTTAGATTAATAAAAAATAAATGTATTTCGTGACAAATATGGTATTAAATTGTCGAATTTGGTATAATAAATCAAAAACTTTTGGGGTAGATTATGAACTTGCTGGATGCAACTAAAATATTGAATGCCGATGTTCTTGCATTGTTAGGCTATGTAATAGTTTGCAATAACCAAATACACAGCTTTCAGTTAAAAGAAGTGAACAAATTTTTAAAAAGCATGAATATGCTGTCGGAAGCGGGCAAGATAATGGCCGTACTGGACGGGAAAAGTGAAGCCTTAACCTTATCCGAAACATTGAAGCTTTATTCTGAAGAAGAGGAGGATGTAAAAAGGAATATTTACTGGTTTTGCTGTGTCCTTGCCCGGATGGACGGTATCATTGATTCAGAAGAATATGGATTGCTTTCAAAAATAAGGGAACATATAGGCCCGTTTGATTATATGCAGGAACTGGAAGGTACAGCAAAAGAGTATGCGGATCAAAGAAGAAATGAGTATATTGACGTTAAAGAAGATACCAGGCAGAAACCGACAGGGAATATATTTATAAAATATATAAATTTTTTATTAGGAATTCTGCGGAAAAGATTTTTGAAAACAAATAAGAATATACCACGGATTTCAGATGAAGAATATTACGGCATTATAGGTAAATGCGGACGGATTGCCGAGGAAGATTTCAGATTTTTGAAACCTGCTTATGAGGCTTTATATAATGAGAGTATAGGGGTTGCGGAAAAGATAGATAAGTACCGCAGCACCATAAATTTATCCGACGGTAAGTATGCCGGCGAATCCTATAAAATAATCAGTGATTTTCTTGAAATATTCAGGAATAAGGTTATTAATCAGCTTACCCATGCGCAGCAGGAACTTCTTAAGAAAGAACATGCCCTGACGGATTATTCCATTGCCCTTATAGGCAGAACCAAAGCCGGCAAGACAACCCTGCACAGTATTTTAACGGGAGAAGGCAAAGAGAATATAGGAATAGGAATGCAGAGGACGACGCGATACAACAGGGTCTATCAATGGAAGCATCTGAGAATTATCGACACTCCGGGCATAGGGTCTGCGGAAGCGGAAGGACGGACCGACGATGAAATAGCCGAAAGCGTTATAGGGGAAGCTGACATCATATGTTTTGTTGTAACGGATGATTCCATCCAGCAGGACATACTGGACTTTTTAAACAGGATAGCAAAAAGAAACAAACCTGTTATTATATTGCTGAATCATAAGGAAAACATCAGAAATGAAATCCGGTTTAAAAGATTTATAAAGGATCCGGATAAATGGTTTAACGATAAGGACGGAGTGGCCGGACATGTAAAACGTATCATGCGCCATGCTTCCGATAACGGTTATGACAGAATATTATCGGTATATCCTGTCTTCCTGCTGGCTGAGCTTATGGCCGGTGAGGATGATTACGCCAAATATAAAAGACAGCTGCATGATTCATCGAAAATAGATGATTTCCTTTATGCGCTGCGGAAAAAAGTGATAGACAGCGGTACAGTAAGCAGGTCACAAACCATAATAGACGATTCGATAGGGTTTTTTTATTTATGGAGAAACGAAATCGGAAAAGCCCTGCTTAACATCAGGGACTTTAAAAACCAACTGGTGTCAAGGCATAAACCTGCCGTAAATAAATTAAACCGGCTGAAAGACGATTTCGGTTTCAAGGCAAAAGACTTTCTGGAACATCAGTTTGACATTCTGGCCAATCAGGAAACACTTAAATTTGCCGAAAGTAATTACAGGGAAAAACGCGGGCTGGAGGGAAAATGGAGCAATTATTTGAAGGCAATTAGATTTGAAGAAAAAATTGCGGATGAGCTGAACCGATATGGCAATGAGTTTACGGCGGGAGTCCGGGAAGTAATTGAAGAACTGGTTGAAGATATGGAGATATCCGTATCAAGGATTAATGCGGATTTATCGGATATAACGCCAGGCAATGATTTTTCATATAAAAAATGGATAGGATTGTTCGGCGGAGCCATCGGGTTAACGGGTACAATACTTACCGTTGCGAGTATACCCGTAGTAGGCTGGATATTGACCGGTTTGGGTATTGTTGTTTCATTTATATCAAGCTTGTTTAAATCCAGAGAAAAGAAACGGCAGGAGGCTATTGAAAATATTCAGAAGCAACTGAAAGACAGTATCGATAAAAACGCGCCTTCGTATATATCAAAACAGATTAAAAGCATTAATGAGAATTGCTTAAAAGCTATTGACAGAATCGATTGTGTTTTTAAGGAGTTAATTGAAGGATTTGACGATATAGAGACAATCATAAATACGCTGATTGAGCGCTATGACGGGACAATCGATTACCTGAACAGGGTTTATGCCTGGAGAATTATGAATTTTATAGGCGCGGACAGGCAGTATGATTTACAGGATATAATCGGTGTCGAAAGAACTTACGGAAACAATATGATTATTAAAGTTACAGATTACGGCGAACTCAAAACCGATCAGCTGCATGGGATTTTTAAGGAAAATATCACTGTTGTAAAAACGGAACAATAAATTAAGATACGAAAGGAAAAGACAAATGAATGACTTAAAATTTCAGGCTGTGGAATATGCGGATAAAATCAGCAGAGCTGTCAATGAGGTAATTAACATTTATACTTCCTATCAATTGGATGAAGCGAAGACTTCCTTACTGCAGGTACTAAGTTCCATAAAGGAGTCGGAAAAAATAAAAGTGGCATTCATAGGCCAGTATACTGCCGGCAAATCCAGTATTATATCGGCGTTAACATTAAATAAGGATATAGTTATAGATGCCGATATTTCAACCACGGAGGCAAAAAGTTACGACTGGGGCGGCATTTATCTTACCGATACCCCTGGGCTTTATACGGAGTACAGGGAACATGATGCCGTAACCAAAAAGGCAATTCAGGAATCGGATATGCTGATTTATTGCATAACAAGTGATTTGTTCAATGAGTATACCCTTAAAGATTTCCTGAAACTGGCTCTCAGTGACGGATACAAGGATAAGATGTTTCTTGTAATAAACAAGATGTCCAAGGAAGACGGGGAATACGACGAACTGGTAAGAAACTATACCGTAACGCTTAACAGGTCCCTCTTTCCCAATTCACTGGATGAGTTTGAGCATGTGTTTATCGATGTGAAGGATTATCTGGACGGAATAGAAGAAAATGACAGTGAGCTTATAGAATACAGCCATTTTCCCGATTTCATAAGGCGTTTAAACGATTTTGTCAAACGCAAGGGACAGCTTAGCAAGCTGGATACGCCCGTTAAGGCCGTAAAGAGTTCTGTCGATAATGTTTTGTCCGAAATGGCGGAAAATGATGAGTCAAAAATATATTATTCATTACTGAACCGCCTCGGTAAAAAAGTTGAGGCACAAAGAAGCCGTACACTTAACGAATGCAGCTATATAGTCAGAAAAGAGCTTAATACCGTTATATCCAAAGGATATGAATTATCAAAAATGGTCGGTATAGAAGATATAGATTTTGATGACAAGCGGTGTGAAGAGCTTATTATGGAAGTATGCGGCAAGATTAACGGGCGGATTGACGAAATCATCGAAAGAAACCTGAATGAGTTACGTGATGAAGTGGAGGAAGTTTTAAAAAGCGATGTGGCTCAGGAATTCTTTTCGTATGTAAACAATACAAAACGAACTTATCATTTTATGCCCTTTGTATCAAAGAATTTTACTGACGAAAAGAAAAGGTATAATGAAATTAGCAATATAGTTGAATATATCAGCGGCGGCGGCCTGAAACTTGCGGTAAATCCGGCGAAGGAAGGAGGAACGGTGCTGATTAAGGCCACCGAAGCTTCAGGCTCACAGTTACATAAGGCCATATTGTATGTCGGCGGAAAACTGGGTATAAAGTTTAAACCCTGGCAGGCTGTCAATATTGCAAAAAACATAGGCAATGTGGCTAAGTTTGCCGGACCTGTAATGTCAGTTTTTTCGTTTATTCTGGATGTGAAAGAAATAGCGGACGAAGAAAGCAATTTAAGAAACATTGAGAGGGCGCAGGAAGAATATAAACAGGCATTTGTTAATATTGCCAATGATTTGGAACAGCAATATTCCGAGCAGATAAACAATTGCCTGTCGGTTTTTAACAAGACCATGAAACTTATTGACGAGGCAAAGAACAATGAATTAGAAGATAAAAAGAAGCAATCGGAACTGACAAGAAAGCTTAACAGACAGAGAAAGATACTGGTCGGCCTGCAGGAGGAGCTGTTTGCAACAAAATAAATAATGATGAGTTTTCTGAATCATTCCGGACCGGAACAGATTCATATGGTTAATTTTAAAATTTTTTATAATTTTAATAAAATTTTATATAATTGGTAAATAATAATTCGTATAAAATGTAAAATAGTATTGAAATTTACAATAAAAATGAACATAATTAAATTGAAAAAATTGGTATGAAAACTGGTGCTTGTCGTAATAAAGTAATTTTATCGGAGTAGTTGTATTTCTGTCAGTGCCTATTCGGAAGTTATGGGGGGTGACTTATAATGCGCATCGCCATGCTGACGAACAATTATAAGCCTTTTGTAGGGGGAGTCCCGATCTCCATTGAAAGATTGGCAAAAGGCTTAAGAAGTCTCGGACATGAAGTATATATATTTGCTCCGAGCTATGAAGGACAGGAAGATGAGCCCTATGTCATACGGTACAGATCCAGAAAGAAAAAGCTTAAAGGAGAATTTGTAATACCGGATATATTGGACAAAACCATAGAAGAGAAATTTGCCGCAGTTCCATTTGACATTATTCATGTTCACCACCCGATGCTGATGGGGTATATTGCCCAATACCTGCACAAAAAATACGACATACCGATTGTATTTACCTACCATACCAGATATGAACAGTATCTCCATTATTTAAAGCCTTATGATTTTGTACAGAAAATTTATCTGAGAAATTCAGACAACCGGCTTAGGTCCATGTCACATAATATTATTTACAGCGGAGGACAAAAACTTGTGGCTGTTCATAATCGGATTTTTACCAATTTATGCAGTATGGTGTTTGCACCGACCGAAAGTATGAAGCAATATCTGATTGACAACGGAACCTGTACAAATATTGAAGTTGTGCCGACCGGTATCAATGCCGAGGACTTTAATTATGACGAAAAAACAGCCGAAAAGATACGAAGCGGTTATATAGGTGACAATAAGTTTCTTTTATGCTCCGTATCAAGGCTGGAGAGAGAAAAGAACATTTCGTTCATGCTTGAGGGATTGGCTTTGCTAAAGAAAAGACGGGGCGGTTGTTTTCGCCTTCTTTTAATAGGGGACGGAAGTCAGAAAGAAGAACTCATGTCCGAGGCGGAGATGCTTGACCTGACGGATAATGTCATATTTACAGGATGTATAGAACATTCGCAAATGCGGAATTATTACCGGGCATGCGACGTGTTCGTATTTGCATCCAGGTCCGAGACCCAGGGAATAGTTCTTTTGGAGGCCATGGCGGCCGGATTGCCGGTGGTTGCCGTTGAAGCGTCCGGTGTAAACGATGTTGTAACTGACGGATGGAACGGATATAAAACGGAACCCTCCGTTTCCGATTGGAAAAAGAAACTGGAAATTATTCTGGACGATGCGGAATTAAGAAACAGGATGAGGCAGAACGCGGAAAAGCGAGCCAAAGAATATCTGTCTTCCAATATAGCAAAAAAAGTTGAAAAATTATATCAGAGCCTGCTTTATGAAAAAAACATGGAACGGGTATATGAGAACAGAATTATATAAGCAAAAAGACATAATAGCCGTTAATAAAAATGCTGCCATGAATTGCACTGTCAGGAGAACATTTAATGCCACAAACGTTTAGCAAATCACGGCAGCTATATTTTTATGGTGGGACGGCTTACGTTTATGCCGTCAATTTATTTTTCAAGGAATTTGAACTGGGACATATATAGATCATAATACAGGCCTCTTTTTGCCAGCAGCTCTTCATGGGTGCCCATTTCCTTGATTTCTCCGCCGTCTATGTACATTATGCAGTCGGCATTCTTAATCGTCGAAAGACGGTGGGCTATGACGAAAGAGGTACGGTTTTTAAGCAGTCTGCTTAAGCCCTCCTGCAAAAGGATTTCCGTTTCCGTATCTATACTGGAAGTGGCTTCATCGAGAATCAGGATTCTGGGATCGGCAAGAAGCGCCCTAGCGAAGCTAATCAGTTGACGCTGGCCTACCGACAGTCTTACGCCGCGTTCATTGACTTCCGTATAATAGCCTTTTTCAAGTTTTGATATGAAATCATGGGCCCTCACCGTCTTGGCCGCTTCTATTACCTGTTCGTCGGTGGCATCCATATTGCCGTAGCGGATATTGTCCATGATAGTACCGGAGAATATAAAGCTGTCCTGCAGCATGACGCCCATTTGTTCCCTTAAAGATTTTAATTTAACCTTGCTTATATCTATGCCGTCTATGGTAATCACACCGGAATCCAGGTTATAGAACCTGCTGATCAGATTGATAATAGTTGTTTTGCCCGCTCCGGTAGGCCCGACCAAAGCTATGGTTTCACCTGCTTTAGCCCTGAAGTTTATATTATTCAGGACTTTCACATTGTCCTCATAGCTGAAGTTTACATTTTTAAACTCCACATCACCTTTAATCATAGGCATATCAAAGGCGCCTTCGCAATCCTTTACAAGCACCGGTTCATCAATTGTCTCAAATATTCTTTCCAGATATGAAATGGCAGTCAGCAGGTTGTTGTAAAAATTCGCCAGTGTATTGATGGGGGCCCAAAACCTTCCTATATAACCTGTCATGGCAATAATAACGCCTGCCGTTATGCCCTTGATACCCTTATCAAGCCAGACAATTCCAAGCAGGTATACCGCTATGCTTGTCCAGGTAGATATGTTTTCGATGCAGGGCCACAGTATAAAATTAAGCTTAACGGCTTTCATCCAGGCTGTTCTGTAACTGTCGCTCAACCTGTTGAATATCCTGGTATTTTCTTCTTCCCTGGCAAAACTCTGAGTAACGCGCACACCGTTTATACTCTCTGCTATATAAGCATTCAGATTGGACAATTTGTTGCTTGAGATTTGCCATGCTTTCCTCTGCTTTCTTTTTATGACAAAAATAATAAGCATAAGTACCGGAAGGCCCAACAGGCTGATAAGAGTCAATCTCACGTTAACGTACAGCATAAAACCGATTATAAAGAACAGACTGAACAGATCGGTAATGGTATTTACTATACCGTTGGACAGCAGGTCGCTTAAGCCGTTTACATAATTGACGACCCTTACCTGGATTTTTCCGTGGGGCTTATCGTCATAATACGAAAAGGGCAGTTCCTGCAGATGGCTGAAAATATCGGTTCTTATGGTGTGAATAATATTCTGCCCCAGTCTTGACGTAATGTATATTTTTGCGGCCAATATAAATGATATTACAAGATAAATCAGCAACAGGGTTATGCAATAAAGCACAATGCCTTTAATATCCCCGGCAGGGATTAAATCATCCATAATTCTCATAAGGAATATGGGAGGCAGCATGCCGAGCAGTGACGATACGGTGGTAAGACATATGGTCAGCACCATATCCTTTCGGTAGGGCTTTATATAAGTAGCAAGCCTTTTCAGATGTTTCAGGTTAAATTCCTCCTGTAGGGTTTCATCAACGTCATATTTATTTCTAGCCAACCTTGGCCACCTCCATGTGTTTCATTTGCTCAAAATCGCCGTACTGATGGTTGAATACCGTATAATAGTAGCCCTTTTTCCTCATAAGTTCTTCATGGTTGCCGGATTCTATGATTCTGCCGTGATCGAGGACAAGGATTAGATCGGCATCCTTAATTGAAGATATTCTGTGGGCAATAATGAATACGGTCTGATTATGACCTATAGAATGCAGCTCTTTTTGAATTTCGGCTTCGGTTTCCATATCGACAGCGGAGGTGGTGTCGTCCAGAATTAAAATGGACGGTTTCTTAAGCAAAGCCCGTGCCAGTGATATCCTTTGCTTCTGGCCGCCTGAAAGGCCTACTCCGCGTTCCCCTACTATGGTGTCATAGCCGTCCGGCATCTCCATAATAAAGTCGTGGGCGTTGGCTATTTTTGCCGCCGCCACTACTTCTTCGAAGCTGCAGTCGGGTCTGCCGAAAGCTATATTACCTTCTATGGTATCAGAAAACAGGAATACATCCTGCATGGCCATACCGATATTGTCCCTTAAAGATTGAAGTTCCATTTTCCGGACATCAATACCGTCTATTCTTATTTCGCCGGAAGCCGGATCATAAAAACGGCACAGAAGATTCATGAGAGTGGATTTTCCGGCACCGGTCGGCCCTATAATACCTACGGTCTGACCGGGTTTTACATGGAAGTTGATATCTTTAAGTATGGTTTCTCCGTCCATCCTGAAATTCACATGGGAGAATTCGATGTCTCCCTTTAAACGGCCAATTTTAACGGCATTGTCCGGATTTTTGATTGACGGTTCATTGGCAATACTTTGGTATATTTTATCTACGGATGTAAGGAAATTCTGAATATCATTGGTAAGCCATCCGGCCTGGCGGAGCGGGTTATTAAGCATCCACAAAAATCCGCTTGCCGTAACAAGTTTACCTATGGTTATATCGCCCCTTATTACCATGATGCCGCCGAAAAGGTACAGGATTATTGACAGAATATTGGCCAGGAATTCAAATATGGGAACATATTTTTTCCATATGTTCGAAGCATTAAGCTGTGCGTCACGGTAGGCATCATTTTCTTCTTCGAATTTGCTGATTTCAAAATCTTCCTTTGCAAAAGCCTTAACCACACGGTTACCGCTAATATTTTCCTGAACGGCGGCATTCAGACTTGAAAATTGCTGCCGGATTCTTCTGAAAGCCGGTCTGACCGCATTCATTTGTTTAAAGGTGAAAATGGCTGTCAAAGGAAGAACGGTAATCATGATTAAAGCCAACCGCCATTCAACCACGAACATCATAAAAAGGGCAATTACGAAAAGCAGAATATTTTCATAAGTGTTATATATGACCCAGGCAACAAAATGCCTGATTGCGTCCATGTCACCGGTTTGCCGGGACATAAGATCGCCGGTTCTGCTGTTATTAAAATAATAGAAATCCTGTGCAAGCAGCTTGCGGTATACATGATCCCTCATGGTAAACAAAAGATCCTGACTGGCTTTTTCACATATCAGGATAAACGAATACCTGAGTACCGCACGCAGCAAAGTTGCACCGGCCATGGTGGCAAGGATCGTCGGCATTATCTTGCGATTTCCGTTTTTAATGACTTCATCGACTATTATACCGGAAATGTAAGGATTCACTATGGCAATTATGCTTGTTATGGTTGTAAGAAACAAAGCAAATATAAGTTTTGCCCGGTATTTTTTCAGAAATGAATTGAACCATTTCAGCGCTGGCATGTCTATAACCTTCTTTCGTTTGCTAAATTTGGGTATGGAAAATTCATGGCAATATATATGCCTTAATCCCTCTTATGATTTCATGGAATGTTTAAGGGAGCAAAATATACCATTTTAATCTTTCTAATTATAATCCCTTCATGGCAAAAAAAAATGGAGATTATTATTAATGGAATGTCTAAAATTATATGTTAATTTATGCATATCAAAAAGGCGCCCTGCAATTATGCAGGGCACCAGGGGTGTTAATTATATTTGAATGAGTGATTTGGATTAGAATACGCCATCTTGCTTTTTATCGGGATGTTCGGGTGCGGGCCATACGGTGTTAACCGGATACGGTTTCTTCTTGGCGTCGTCCTTGAGAGGGAAAGGCCAGCATACCTGCTGTTTCTGCAGCAGTTTTATGCAAATGTAAACGACGGATTTATCGGTAAATTCTCTGAATTCTTCTTCGTTAGGTAAGTTGTCAATCTGTTTGCCTTTTTCGTTAATATCGGCATCGTATACTGCAACCCATTCGAGTTCGCAGTAAACGGGTTCGTTGAATATTTCGACATTGGATCTGTCGGCTTCTCTTATGTCTTTACCCATTCTCTTTTCGTCAAAGTATCTTGCTACCAAAGAAGGAGGATTCGGTATAATCTGAGGTTTTGCACCAAAGAAATCAACCTTGGTATAAACCTTGAAAGGAACATGTACAGTGGTATCTTTGATGGTTCCTGCAATAGCGTTGTTCTTGACGCAGGTTTTCGTAGCATATTCAATATTCTTTCTGATGTATCCTTCGATGAATACTTTGTTGGTTGTCGGAATATATCTGCATTGTGTCAGAAATACCTGTTTTTCAATCCTTTTTATCTCGTATGCAGGTTCATTAAGCCTGATTTTTGCCTCGGAGTCGATCTGAACTACGAATTCGGAAAGAATTCTGGGAATTTTAAAATCTCCTCCGGGCCAAGGATAATTTTCGGCACCTGTTAAGGTATCCGATTTCAGTACGGTAGCATTGCAGAAGTCCTTATCGCAGTTGGTGGCATAAGATTCGGAACTTACAACGGTAGCACCGTATTTGTTGTAATAATTATCCATAATTCACCTCACCTTACTTATTAAAACCTTTATTTGGTTTCAATATATAATATTCAAATCGACAAAAAATGTGAAAAAAATAGTCGAATAAAAAATATAAGTGTCGTCTGTATAAGAATGGTGTTGAAAAATCACATATTAAATTTTGCCTAAAAACATGCCGGATTAACCGTGAAATTAATTACACTTTGCACTCCTTCTTTAATCGAGGAAAACGTGTTATAATAATAAGGTAATTTTAAAAACCAGGACTACTTAGATAAAAGGGGCATAAAGGATGAATATAGCATATTTTTTAAAGACAAAAGCGGAAGTAATGTATCTTTATGAAAACTTCACGCTGCGTCAGGGACTGGAAGAGATGCGCAAATACGGTTATACCGCCGTCCCGGTACTTTCCCGTGATGATAAATATATAGGCACCATAAGTGAAGGAGATTTTTTATGGTTTTTGGTGGATGACAGAAAAGAACAATTGTTTAAAACCAATTTGAACAATATAGATAAAATTCAGATTAAGGATATATTCAAGAAAGGGAAAAACCCCAGTGTAAGGATTACCGCCACGATGGACGAACTGATGGGCAGAGCCATGGACCAGAATTTTGTTCCGGTGGTGGATGACAGAAATTATTTCATCGGTATTATAACCCGCAGAGATATCATGCGTTATATCAGTTCAAAACTTGCCAATGAAAATATTAAAAATGACAAACCGGAGGATAAGAATGTCAATTGAAAGGGTAAAACAATATTTCAGCCAGTGGAACATGCAGGACAGAATATTGGAATTTGACGTATCGAGTGCGACGGTTGAACTGGCGGCAAAAGCGGTGGGATGTGAACCTGCAAGAATTGCAAAAACGCTGTCGTTCCAGGTGCAGGATCGGTATATTTTGATTGTGACCGCCGGAGATACAAAGATTGACAATGCCAAATTTAAAATGCAGTTTCATACAAAAGCAAAAATGTTAAGTCCGGAGGAAGTGGAAAGAATAATAGGGCATGGGGTTGGAGGAGTATGCCCTTTCGGAATTAATGAGGGGATTTCGGTATATCTTGATGTATCCCTGAAAAGATTCGAAACCGTATTTCCGGCCTGCGGCAGCAGTAACAGCGCCATTGAACTTTCCATTGAGGAACTTCAGAAATATTCAAATTATACGGCATGGGTTGACGTATGCAAGCTTATATAAATAATGATTGCGGAAAACAAGCAAACCGTTTGCTTACCCATGAACGGCTGAAAGGTTGGCATATATGAAGAACATAGTATTGATAGGCATGCCCGGTGCGGGTAAAAGCACGGTAGGAGTTATATTGGCCAAGGTTCTGGGAATGAATTTTATCGATTCGGATCTGCTAATCCAAAAACAGGAGGGAATGCTTCTTAAGGATATAATAGAAAAGAAAGGGCTGCAGGGATACTTGGCCATAGAAAATCAGGTAAACCGTGATATTGTTGCGGATAATACCGTAATTGCCACCGGAGGCAGCGCGGTATATTGTTCCGAAGCGATGGAACATTTCAGGCGCACTGCCAGGGTGGTTTATATCAGGCTCAGTTACGATACCATCCGTAACAGACTTGGCAATATAAAACAGAGGGGTGTCGTATTCCGCGACGGCCAGACTTTGCTGGATTTATACCGTGAACGCTGCCCGCTGTATGAAAAATATGCCCATATAATTATAGACGCCGAAGGGCTTGATATTGAGGGTGTAATGCAGAGGATAGTACGGGAAGTTACCGGCAAATGAAAAGAATATAAAATATGCGAAGTTATATATTTTATATAATTTATTTATAATTTAAATAATTTATATAATTATATAATTTATTAAATAATTTATATAATTTATATAATTTATATAATTTCATCCCAATTGCAGCCGCATGCCAGTATACGGGTGAATTCTTCAAGACCGTCAAGATCCGACCGGTCAAACCTGTTATATTCGGGGCTGTCTATATCCAGAACGCCCACAATACGGTTCCCGGCAAAAATGGGGATGACTATTTCGGAATTTGATGCACTGTCGCAGGCGATATGCCCCGGAAATGCATGGACATCGGGGACCACCTGGGATTGGGCTGAAGCAACTGCCGTTCCGCATACTCCCTTGCCTATGGGAATATGGATACAGGCAGGTTTGCCCTGGAAAGGGCCTAAAAGAAGCTCGTCATTTTTAAGCAGATAAAAACCTACCCAGTTTATATCGGCAAGGGCAAGATTGAGTAAAGCGGAAGCGTTGGCCAGGTTCGGTATCGGATGGGTTTCATTTTCAAGCAGTGACTTCAGCTGCCCGTTTAAGGTCTTGTAGAATTCTTTCTTATCGGTGTTATCCGACAACGGCAGGTTGTTTATTTTATCCATGGCAATCTCCTTTACAGTATATAGTAGGTATAATTTTATCTGTGATATATATTTGGTAACGTTATTATTGCCGATTATTTATATTAGGCTATATTTAATTTAATAGATAAAAATAGTAATGATTCATATTATTATATATTTTATAATTGCTTCATGTGGAAAGGTAATTCATTAAGATAAACTTAACTCAAATTCATAGGCACATATAAGTTACAGCCCATATCTATATATGAGACAAGATAAAAGTCCGATCAGGGATGATATAAATGCCGCTGATTAGCGGATTATTAAATAATCAAACGTGAAATAACTTATATTGTTTGTATTTTTGATTATAATCTTTAAAATTCTGATTTTCAAGGGAATATAATATATGTACATGTTGTGCATATTGATTGGCGGAGGAAATCATGAGACTGTTTACGGCTATTCTTTTTGATGATGAAACGAAGGACGCTTTATGTGACGTAATGGACAAATTACGTTCGGTCACAGAAAAAGGAAATTTTACCTTAAGGGATAACCTGCACCTTACCTTGAATTTTATCGGGGAGACGGATAAGGCGAAACTGGTCGAAAAAGCCATGAAAGAGGCGGTGGAGGCTGCGGATATAAGTGCCTTTAATCTGACATTTTCGGGTTTCGGGAGATTTAAGCGCAGGGAAGGTGATATCTGCTGGGTCGGAGTCGAAAGGAACGAAACTTTGATAAGGCTTCAGAAGGAACTGGCGGAGCGACTTATAAACGCCGGTTTTGCTTTGGACGGTCAGGATTACACCCCTCATCTTACTCTGGCAAGGAAGGCCAGGTTCGGCAATAAGTTCATCGAAAGGGAATTTGCTGCCGCCGTTCCGGGAATAAAGCAGCATGTAGGCAGAATAAGCCTGATGAAATCGGAACGTATAAACGGGAAATTAACGTATATGGAGATATTTTACGTAAAACTGAACTGATATATTGATGTATTGTTGAACTCAGTCAATATATTGTTTTCATGATTGCTGTAACTACAATCATTCTGTTACACACGGATTAACGACTGGAAGATACGGGGGAACTATGTTTAAATTGGCAAGATACTTGAAATATTTTAAAAAAGAAGTTATTATTGGACCTTTTTTTAAATTGCTTGAAGCGATATTTGAGCTTATTGTCCCGCTTGTAATGGCATCTATTATAGATAACGGAATAAAAAATAAAGATACGGCTTATGTGCTCCAAAAAGGAGGAATCATTCTTCTTCTGGGTTTTATGGGGCTTATTTTTGCGCTTATTTGCCAATATTGTGCCGCCAGGGCATCCCAGGGTTTTGGAACCATGGTAAGAAACGATCTTTATGCCCATATTAATTCGTTATCCCATGCGGAACTGGATTTGCTGGGAACGGATACTTTGATTACCGTTCTTACAAACGATATAAATCAGATGCAGTTGGCAGTGGCCATGCTTATCAGGCTGGTGGTCAGGGCACCTTTTCTTATCATTGGCGCCATAGTAATGTCCATGATACTGGATCTGAAGCTTTCGGTCATATTTCTGATTGTCGCGCCTTTGGTTTCTGGCGTATTGTATCTTATCATGGAAAAGTCGGTTCCCTATTACAGGGTCAGGCAGAAGATGCTGGATAAGGTATCCCTGATAACCAGGGAAAATTTAAGCGGGGCGAGGGTAATAAGGGCTTTTTCAAAGCAGGAACATGAGGTTGAAAGATTTGAGAAAGCCAATGATGATGTGGCCGATATTGCCATAAATGTCGGGAAAATATCCGCCTTCTTAAATCCGGCGACCTTTGCGATATTGAACATCGCTATTCTTGTCATTCTGTGGTTTGGAGGTATCAGGGTGGATGAAGGAAGCCTTACGCAAGGAGAAGTAATTGCCTTCACCAATTATATGACCCAGATTTCTTTGGCTTTGGTGGTGGTCGCCAACCTGGTGGTCATATTTACGAAGGCTGCCGCATCCGCAAGCAGAATTAACAAGGTGTTTGAGATGATGCCGTCACTTAAGGAAAAAGAAAAGGTTATGACGGATATGCATACGGACGATCATAAGGATAACGGTGATACGGACAAACCTTTTATAAGTCTTGACGATGTCTTTTTTGCTTATCCCGGTACCGATAAATATGCCCTGGAGGATATCAGTTTTGATATAAATAAAGGCGAAGTGATAGGTATTATCGGAGGAACAGGATCGGGCAAATCGACCCTTATTAACCTCCTGCCGAGATTTTATGATGCAAGTAAGGGAACTGTAAGGATTAACGGTATTCCGGTACAGGATTATCCCATAAACAGGCTCAGGGGAATGTTCGGGATTGTGCCTCAAAAGGCCGTGCTTTTTTCGGGAAGCATTGCCGACAATCTCAGATATTATAAGGAAGATGCCACAATTGAAGAAATCAAACGGGCTTTGGAAATTGCCCAGGCAAGGGATTTTGTGGAAAGGTTACCCCAAGGGCATGATACACTTATCAATCAGGGAGGAAGAAATCTGTCCGGCGGCCAAAGGCAGCGTATCACAATAGCAAGAGCCCTGGTCAGAAATCCTGAAATTCTTATACTTGACGACAGTTTCAGTGCCCTGGATTACGTCACGGATGCAAATCTGAGACAGGCTCTCAGGGAAAACTGTAAAGATACCACGGTTATTATAGTGTCCCAGAGGGCCAACACGATAAAAAACGCAGACAAGATTATTGTACTTGATGACGGTAAAATTGCGGGAATCGGAAAGCATGATGAGTTGTATAAGTCCTGCCAAGTATACAGGGAAATCTGCGATTCCCAGATTAGCTAAGGAGGAAATACGATGACTGCGGACGATAAAAGCAACAGGGTGGTATTAAAAAGGCTGATTTCTTATGCGAAGCCGTACGGCATGTATCTTGCAGGCGCTGTCATTAGTGCCATGATCAGCGTTTTATTGTCGTTATTGCTTCCGGTCTTTCTGGGGAAAGCAGTGGATTTTATTGTAGAACCGGGAAAGGTGGATTACGACGGCCTTATAAGAACAATTATATATATGGCTTTGTTTATATGCGGCAGCTCAGTTTTCCAGTGGACCATGTCTTACTGTACCAATAAGATAACATTTTATACGGTAAAGGATCTGAGAAACAGTGTATTTGAGAAATTAAATATTGTACCGTTGGAAGTAATCGATAAAACACCCCACGGCAATATAATAAATACCATGGTAAACGACATAGATACCGTATCTGACGGACTTTTGCAGGGATTTACCCAGCTGTTTTCCGGAATAATGACCATCATAGGGACAATCGGTTTGATGCTGAGCATAAATCCGGGAATGGGATTTGCGGTAATTCTTCTTACCCCTTTGTCCTTGTTTGTAGCTTCCTTTATTTCAAGAAGGACCTATCGTAAATTTACCGAGCAAACGGAAATAAAGGGAGAAATGGGAGGACTTATAGAGGAACTTTTGGGAAACCAGAAGCTGATAAAAACTTTTTCTTATGAAGACAGGGCATTGGAAAGATTCATGGAAGTTAATGAAAGGCTTCATGAATGCGGGGTGATGGCTCAGTTCTATTCTTCCCTGACCAATCCCTGTACCCGTTTTGTCAACAATATGGTTTATGCCGCAGTCGGCATACTGGGAGCAATTTCGGCAATCAGGGGAAGATTGTCCGTCGGACAGCTTACAAGTTTTCTTTCATACGCCAACCAGTATACGAAACCTTTCAATGAAATAACCGGTGTAATTACGGAATTTCAGTCGGCCCTGGCCAGTGCAAAGCGGGTTTTTGACCTGATTGATTTGGAACCGGAATCTTCGGACGAACATCTGCCTGCCGATATCCTGGCTGACGGAAGGGTTAGACTTGAGAATGTATATTTTTCATATGATAAAAATACGCCACTGATAGAAGATCTTAATCTGGATGTCAAACCCGGCAGCAGGATTGCAATCGTGGGGCCTACCGGTTCCGGAAAGACAACGGTTATAAATCTGCTTATGAGGTTCTATGATATTGACAAGGGTAAGATAGAAGTAAGCGGCGTGGATATAAATAAGATGCAGAGAAGAACCCTTCGGAGCATGTACGGAATGGTGCTTCAGGATACCTGGCTCTTTGAGGGAACCGTAAGGGATAATATAGCTTACGGCAAGGAAGACGCCACGGAGGAAGAGATTATAAATGCCGCCAAGGCCTCTTATGCCCACAGTTTTATCAAACGTCTGCCCAACGGGTATGATACGGTGATAACAAAGGAAGGCGCAAATCTGTCCCAGGGTCAAAGACAGCTCCTTTCTATTGCTAGAGTAATGCTCATAAAGCCTCCCATGCTTATATTGGACGAGGCCACCAGCAATATCGACACAAGAACCGAGATCCATATCCAGAAGGCTTTTGCCAGACTGATGGAAGGACGGACCAGCTTCATCGTTGCCCACAGGCTTTCCACCATTAAGGAGGCCGATTTGATTTTGGTTATGAATCAGGGAAGGATTATAGAACAGGGAACCCATGAGGAACTTTTAAAGAAAAAGGGGTTCTATCATAAACTCTATTACAGCCAGTTTAATAATACCCAGGTATAATGTTTGTTACAGCCGGCCAGGTAATACCCGGGGATAATGTTTATTACTGGTTAAATAATACCCGGAAATAATGTTTATTACGGGTTAAATAATACCAAGGGATAATCTTTATTACCGCCTGGTTAATAATATCCGGTGATGGTGTTTGTTACAGTTAATTTCATACTTTGTTTTTTTTAAGAACCTGTTGTGATTCGGTTGCCGCCTGAAAATTACCGGATGATTGTTGTTGTCCGGTAAGCGTCAAGAAAATTACGGCAGGTTTTTTTGCTGGCATGTAATGTTAAAGACGTTGTGGGAAATAATAGAAATATTAATACAATATACATGCAACGGCCTATACAGGGGCAGAACAAACATTCGAAAACATATTGCTTTTACCTTTCCGCTGTGATATAATTACAAACACTTGAATATATATAAAGACCGAACATATTTTTGCCTCATGTTACGGGACATGAAGAAGGCGCAGGATGAAATTACCCTGTGATATGGTGTGTGAACATAATATTTATATAAAAACATATCTGTAGATTATATATTGATTTTATGTAACAAATCGCTTATTTTTATATAACATACCGTTTATAAAAGGACCGGTGTTAATTATAGAAGGAAGGTGTCGTTTATGGAGTTTAAGCTGGTTTCTGAATTTTCACCAACGGGTGACCAGCCCGAAGCCATAAGGGCTTTGGTGGAAGGTTTTAAAAAAGGGAACAGATACCAGACGCTGCTCGGCGTAACAGGTTCGGGAAAAACCTTTACCATGGCCAATGTTATACAGCAGCTCCAGAAACCGACCTTGGTCATAGCTCATAACAAAACTCTGGCGGCACAGCTTTACGGGGAGTTTAAGGAATTTTTCCCTGAGAATGCGGTTGAGTATTTCGTAAGTTATTATGATTATTACCAGCCTGAAGCATATGTGCCCTCCACCGATACTTATATAGAGAAGGATTCGTCCATCAATGACGAGATAGATAAACTTCGGCATTCCGCCACTGCGGCCCTGACGGAGCGAAAAGACGTTGTCGTTGTGGCCAGCGTATCGTGCATTTATGGTTTGGGTAGTCCTATCGATTACCAGAATATGGTGCTGTCTTTGCGCCCGGGTATGATTAAGGACAGGGATGAAGTATTAAAGAAATTGATAGACATACAGTATGCGCGAAACGATATGGATTTCAAGCGCGGAACGTTCAGGGTCCGTGGGGATGTCGTGGAAATATTCCCCGCTTCATCCACGGACGTGGCGGTCCGGGTCGAATTTTTCGGGGACGAAGTGGACAGGATTCTTGAGATAGATGTACTGACGGGAGAGATAAAAAGCAGCCTGAAACATATAGCCATATTCCCTGCATCCCACTATGTAGTTCCTCCGGAACAGATGGAACGGGCCATAAGGGATATTGAAGCCGAACTGGAGGAAAGAATCCGGTATTTCAAGAGCGAGGACAAGCTCCTCGAAGCCCAGAGAATAGCGGAAAGAACCCATTTTGATATAGAAATGCTCAAGGAGACGGGTTATTGTTCCGGTATAGAGAACTATTCCAGACATTTGACCGGACTTAAACCCGGACAGCCTCCCCATACGCTGATTGATTATTTCCCAAAGGATTTTCTGATTATCGTAGACGAATCCCATATGACAATCCCGCAGATAAGGGGAATGTACGAAGGGGACAGATCAAGGAAACAGACTCTTGTGGACTACGGTTTCAGACTGCCCTCTGCTCTTGATAACAGGCCTCTTAATTTCAGGGAGTTTGAAAGTAAAATAAATCAGATACTGTTCGTATCTGCCACTCCTGCCGATTACGAAAAGGAACATGAACAGCTCAGGGTGGAACAGGTAATCCGTCCTACAGGCTTGCTTGATCCTGAGGTTTCCGTCCGGCCTGTGGAGGGACAGATTGACGATTTGCTTGGAGAGATTCGTAAAGAAATAGATAAAAAGAACAAAGTCCTGGTAACTACTTTAACCAAGCGAATGGCGGAGGATTTGACCGATTACCTGCGGGAAGTGGGTATCAGGGTAAAATATCTTCATTCGGATGTCGACACCCTGGAGCGCTCGGAAATTATCAGGGACATGAGAATGGATGTATTTGATGTTCTTGTGGGAATAAATCTGCTTCGTGAGGGGCTTGATATTCCCGAAGTGGGACTGGTTGCCATCCTGGATGCGGATAAGGAAGGATTTTTGAGATCCGAAACCGCCCTGATACAGACCATCGGAAGAGCCGCCCGTAATGCTCAGGGACGGGTTATCATGTATGCGGAGCATATAACGGAAGCCATGCATAACGCCATACAGGAAACCAACCGCAGAAGAAAGATACAGAATGAATACAATATCAAACACGGTATTACCCCCAAGAGCATACAGAAGAAAGTACGGGATTTGATAAGCATATCAAAGAAGGTAGATCAGAATATCAACGAGATAGAAAAAGATTTGGAATCTATGTCAAAGCAGGAACTGGAGGAAATGGTCAAAAAGATTACGAAACAAATGCATACGGCTGCCGCGGAACTCAATTTCGAACTGGCTGCCCAGCTGCGTGACAAGATGATAGAAATAAAGAAACATCTGCTTGAACTGGAAGAGGATAAAAAATGAAGCGATAAAGGCCGTATATGCAATATTTGCCGTAATGAATTATAAAAATATTCTTACAGGAAATTGAGACAATTGAAAGTCAGTATTGATTAATCAACGAAATGAAAACGAAACAGGTGAAATTATGTCTGAACAACAGAAATATATAAGAATCAGAGGAGCCAAAGAAAATAATTTAAAAAGCATAGACGTTGATATACCGAGAGATAAACTGGTGGTTCTTACGGGACTTTCGGGTTCGGGTAAGTCTTCGCTGGCTTTCGATACCATATACGCGGAAGGTCAAAGAAGGTATATGGAATCCTTGTCATCCTATGCCAGACAGTTTTTGGGGCAGATGGAAAAACCCGATGTGGAAAGTATAGAGGGTTTGCCGCCGGCTATATCCATAGATCAAAAATCCACTAACCGTAATCCCAGATCCACTGTCGGAACTGTTACTGAAATTTATGACTATATGCGTCTTTTGTTTGCCAGAATAGGTATTCCCCATTGCCCCAACTGCGGCAAGGAAATAAAGAAACAAAGCGTTGACCAGATGGTGGACGAGATAATGAGCCTTCCTGAAGGGACCAGAATTCAGCTCCTGGCTCCGGTGGTAAGGGGACGAAAAGGGGCTCATGCCAAGCTTTTTGAACAGGCAAAAAGAAGCGGATATGTGAGGGTAAGGGTTGACGGCAGCGTATATGATTTAAGCGAAGAGATTACCCTTGATAAAAACATTAAACATAATATCGAAATAATTGTCGATCGTCTGGTTGTCAAAGAAGGAATAGAACAGAGGCTTACCGATTCCATTGAAAGCGTATTAAAGCTCGCCGAAGGCCTTTTGATTGTGGACGTTATCGGCGGCGAGCCCAAACAATTCAGCCAGAACTTTGCCTGCCCCGATTGCGGTATAAGCCTGGAGGAACTGGAGCCAAGAATATTTTCATTCAATAACCCTTTCGGCGCATGCCCGGAATGTCATGGCCTCGGAATACGGATGGAATTCGACGAGGAACTTCTGATCCCGGACAGGGATTTAAGCCTTATCGGAGGTGCCATTGCGGCGCCGGGCTGGCAATCCGTCAAGGATAAAGACAGTTTTTCGCGGGCCATTCTGGAAGCTTTGGCAAGAGAATATAATTTTGATTTAAATACGCCTTACAAGGATCTGCCGGAGAACATAAAGCATATGTTTATTTACGGTACCGGCGGAAAAACGGTAAAAGTTCATTACCGCAGCCAGAGAGGCCATGGAATATATGACGTTGCTTTTGAAGGGCTGCTTAAAAACGTGGAAAGAAGATACAGGGAAACTTCTTCGGAAGTTATCAAGCAGGAATATGAATCGTTTATGAGAACCATTCCCTGCAGCGTTTGTAAAGGAAAGCGCTTAAGAAAGGAAGCCCTGGCCGTTACGGTAGGCGGTAAGAATATAGCGGAACTTACGGAGATTTCCGTCAGCGAACTGGCGGAATTCATGGAAAACATCCACCTTACCGATATGCAGATGAAAATCGGCGAAATGATATTAAAAGAGATTAAATCAAGATTGAAATTCCTGATAAGTGTCGGTCTTGATTACCTGACCCTTGCCAGAGCGACGGGTACCTTGTCCGGCGGAGAAGCTCAAAGAATTCGTCTGGCCACACAGATCGGTTCAGGCCTGGTAGGGGTGGCTTATATTCTGGACGAACCCAGCATAGGTCTTCATCAGAGAGACAATGACAAACTTATTAAAGCCCTGAAAGATTTGAGGGATCTGGGCAATTCGGTAATTGTGGTGGAGCATGACATGGACACCATGTTTGCGGCTGATCATATCATCGATATCGGTCCGGGAGCGGGAGAACACGGAGGAACCGTCGTGGCCCAGGGTAAGGTGGAAGATATCATTAAAGCGGAGAATTCCATTACAGGAGCATATTTAAGCGGGCGGATAAAAATACCGGTACCCAGTGAAAGACGAAAACCTACCGGATATATTACCATAGTTGATGCGTATGAAAATAATCTAAAACATATAGACGTTAAAATTCCTTTGGGAGTCATGACATGTGTAACCGGCGTATCGGGTTCGGGAAAAAGCTCTCTGATAAATGAAATATTATATAAGAAACTGGCCAGGGAACTCAACCATGCCCATACCATAGCCGGTGCCCATGGCGGTATTCTTGGAATTGACCAACTGGATAAGGTTATTAATATAGATCAGTCTCCTATCGGCAGAACACCGAGATCGAATCCGGCTACCTATACGGGAGTTTTTGATGATATCAGGGCTCTGTTTGCCGCGACTCCCGATGCCAAGATGAGAGGCTATACAAAAGGAAGGTTCAGTTTCAATATCAAGGGCGGCCGTTGCGAAGCCTGCAACGGCGACGGTATTATAAAAATCGAAATGAACTTCCTCCCCGATATATATGTTCCCTGTGAAGTATGTAACGGTAAAAGATATAACAGGGAAACACTCGAAGTTAAATACAAGGGCAAGAATATATATGACGTACTGAACATGACGGTGGAAGAGGCTTTGGAGTTCTTTGAAAATATCCCGTCAATAAAAAGAAAGCTGCAGACTTTATATGACGTAGGCTTGTCTTATATCAGACTCGGACATCCTTCCACAACCCTGTCCGGCGGTGAGGCCCAGAGAATTAAACTGGCGACGGAGCTGAGCAGAAAGAGTACGGGAAGGACCGTCTATATACTGGATGAACCGACCACCGGCCTTCATTTTGCCGATGTCCATAAGCTGATTGAAATTCTGAACAGATTCTGCGAAACGGGAAATACCGTCATTGTAATAGAGCATAATCTGGATGTAATTAAGACGGCGGATTATATCATCGATTTGGGGCCCGAAGGCGGTGACAGGGGCGGCACACTTGTAGCCTGCGGAACTCCGGAAGAAGTGGCCCAGAACGAAAAATCCTATACCGGGCAGTATTTAAAAAAATATCTGCAGGATTAAATATAATGATACAGGAATAATTCTCAGGCTTGCAGGTTTTGAACACTGGGTTACAAAGAGGAATTTTACAGGTTTTTAAAAATATAAAGACAATCGGACAGTTGAAAAAGGAGTTGCATAAGGACATTACGGGTTTTAAGAAATCCTTAATGTCCTTTTGGGAATTCCATGATTAATATAATATAACGGGAGAGTTACATATGATATCGGATTTTTTTGCCATGGTATCCAGGATGAAATTTATAGAGCGCTGGTCACTGATGCGCAATTCCAGACAGGAGAATTTAAGCGAACATTCATTGGAAGTGGCCATGATTGCCCATGCATTGGCGGTAATCAGCAACGAGCGGCTGGGCAACAATCTGAATGCGGAAAAAGCGGCACTGCTTGGCATATATCATGATGCCACAGAGATTATTACAGGAGACATGCCGACACCCATTAAGTATTTCAATAAAAATATCCAGGGCGCATACAAGGAAGTGGAAAAAGTTGCGGCAGTAAGGCTTCACGGAATGTTACCGGATTACATGAAAAAAAGTTATGAAGATATCTTTTATCCGAAAGAGGAAGATCGGTATCTGAGAAATCTGGTGAAAGCCGCAGACAAGATATCCGCTTTGATAAAATGTATTGAAGAAGAAAAGGCAGGCAATACGGAGTTTGTCCGTGCCAAAAAATCCATTCGCGAAGTGTTGGAGAATATGGGATTAAAAGAGGTCGACATATTTATGGAGGAATTTTTGCCGGCTTACTGCAAGACTTTGGATGAATTGAGCTGATTTGTATAGTTTAATTTATGTTACTGATTTCATGGGGGCGGTACGATGATTACGGTTGACGGTCAATGGATTATGGAGGGGCTTGACAGGAACGACGACCGTCGGATTAAGACTGTGGAAGAACTTAAGGCTTATATTAACAGCGTAGGTTTTCTTCCTTTTTTTAAAGGAGGCATAATAGGATTTTCCGTAGAGGAGATGACCGCATCGGATGCATGGTGGTCTAACGATCCGGCGGACGATCCATGGCTGTGGAGGGAAATTATAGCTGAAGAAGGCGATATAGCATACGGCAAGCTGTTCTGCAACAGGGCCGGTTTTATATCAAAAGAATGGTTTCCGATATTTGCAGCCTATCGCAGGGACGGATATGATTTTGACAGCAGGTACGAGGACGGACTGGCAAGCATCAGGCAAAAGAAAATCATGGATGTCCTTAATATGTACGACAGGCTTCCCTCTTATGAATTGAAAAGAATGGCGGGTTTTAATAAAAACGGCGAAAAAAACTTTGAAGGGACCATTACATCCCTTCAAATGCAGACATATGTTGTCATCGGAAGTTTTCGAAGGAGAAGGAATAAAAAGAATGAAGAATACGGCTGGTCCGTGGCGGATTATACCCTGAGTGAAAATTTATTCGGAAGGGATTATGTCCGCAGTGCTTATAATCTTCCGGCTAAGAAGGCAAAAGAGAAAATCATCGGGCATCTGCTGAAGCTGTTTCCCGACGCCAAGCCGGAAGAGGCGGAGAAACTAATCAGGTGAAAAACTATCTTGTCAGATTTAAAACCCAGTTTATCCAGCTTAATACGGTGGAAGCCCTTCTTTTATAGGTTTCGCTTGAATTAATATTATATAATCCGGATGCTTCCATTATTTTGACTATTTCTCTTTTTTGCGGCATCTGTGAACTCATAAGATATCTCCTGAATGTTTCGTTAAATGCCTTTTTTTCAAGTATGCATTTGGCGAAAGACAGGTTCCTCTTTTTCAAATTTAATTTGAAAATCTCCTTACCTTTATCGGTCAGAAAATATTTCACTCCGTCAATTCCGTCCCGCTCTTTATAAACAAGGCCCAGATATCTGCATGCATCGGTATAATAATTTGTCTGCCTGATATCAAAATCATAGTTTGTGGTTATTTCATCTCTGGTTAAAAACTCATTGTCGTACAGCAATTCGCAAATATTTATTACTCTGCTGAAGCTGTCTGCCTGAGGAAACGGAATGCCTTCAGGTTCCTCCGTAACCTTAATATGATCAAATAAAGAAATAATTTCATCAATACTGATACTTTCCTGTTCCAGGGTGTAATTTTTCTGCTTAACCAGTATGAGTGAATTATAATTATTCGGTTCATGGAATTTATACTCGTAAAGGCTGAAAATGCCGTTTGAATATATAAGGTAAATTGTTTTTATTCTTTTATTGATTTTTTGCTGCCATAATCTGAAAGGATAGTAAAGCTGTCTTACCAGGAAATCATCTGAAATAGAGTTCTTTGCTTCAATTAATGTTAATGTTTCGAGACCTTCATACCCGGCGTCGATTTCAATCTGCGAGTTTGATACGGAAATGTTAACCAGACTGTTTGTTTTTTTATTGTGTATATTAAAGTCAAACTGTTCCGAACTCATTCTGCCGTTAACGGTAGGTATCAAATTTTCGTCTCCGATAAAATCGGCCAAAATACCGGACAGATAGGCGACATTAATCGCCGTTGCTTCACTGGTTATATTGTCAAAGTCAATACTGTATACGAAGTCCGGTATCTTAACTTTGCATATGTCTGACGCATGTGTTTCAAAATCATGGTATGCTTCGAAATTCCCTATGATGTAACTGCCGCGGGTAACCGGTAATATCGAAAGGTTGTTTTCGGAAAACAATAAGGGTAAATTGCTTCTGTGATCAAATTTGGTCATCAGTCTGGCTTCCCTGAATTCGTTGATCTGTTTTGCCGTAATAGTGTATAAACCTTTTTTGTCGATATGCTCCAGAATATTATATTTATAAAATAATTTTTCCCATGCCTTATCGTTAAGAGTGTTAAAAGAATTACTCATAATTTCTCACCAAAACCTCGTCTACCTCGCCTCTGGCGTCACCTTTTGAATTAATGGCTCTTTTGGCCTGGATGATTTCTATTTTATAATCCCTGTATAAATCAAGAATAAAATCGGTGGCGGCATTCGATAAAAGAAATTTAACACCCATACCGTCAAGTCTGTCACACAGTTTTTTCAGCCTGATTTGCTCGTTCCTGTCAAATCCGCCTTTTGAATATCCCGTAAAGTTTGCGCTGTAGGAAACGGGATCATAAGGAGGATCAAAATAGACAAAAGCATTTTTTTCAATTCCCTTAACGGCTTCTTCAAAATCCGTATTTTTAAATATTATTTCCGCTTCATTGAAATATTTGCTTACAGCCCTTAGGGTAATTTCGTTGACTATGTTGGGGTTTTTGTACCTGCCGAAAGGGGAATTGAACTGACCTGCCTGATTGACTCTGAAAAGTCCGTTATAACAGGTTTTGTTCAAATAAATAATTCTTGAGGCACGTTCTACATCGGACAAGTTTCGGTAGTAAGCCGCGTCCCTGTCCCAGGACCTGATTTTGTAAAAATAATCGGCTTGGTTTTTGTGCTTTTTCAGATCCGTAATCAATTCCTCAACATTATATTTAACAACCTTATAAAGATTTATCAATTCGCTGTTTACATCATTGATGACAGCCTTGGAAGGCTGTAAATCGAATAATACCGCCCCTCCGCCTACAAACGGCTCATAATATATTTCATAGTCTTTGGGAATATATTTTCTTATTTCAGGCAATAACTGTCTTTTGCCTCCGACCCATTTGAGAATTGGTAAAACCGATTTGTCTTTCATATAAAAACTCCAATCCTTTTTAATGTCAAGGAATTTATAAATGTCACTTATCTTATAATACCATAAAATTTAACAAAAAACAAAAACAAATCCTGCAAACCTTATTTCGCAGCTTGCAGGATTTTAGACATATAATATATCTGTTTTATTATTCCCATTCGATGGTTGCCGGGGGTTTTCCTGTTATATCGTAGCAAACACGGTTCACATGGTCAACTTCGCTCACAATCCTTTTTGATACTCGGCTCAAGACTTCCCACGGGAGTTCCACATATTCGGCCGTCATAAAATCCGTTGTGGTTATGGCCCGCAGGGCGACGGTATAATCGTAGGTTCTTGTGTCGCTTCTTACGCCTACGCTCCTTAAATTGGTCAGTATGGCAAAGTATTGGCTGATTTCCCTGTCAAGGCCGGCTTTTGCGATTTCGTCCCTGAAGATATAATCGGCTTCCTGCAGGATCCTGACTTTTTCGGGAGTGATTTCACCGATTATGCGTACTCCGAGACCGGGGCCGGGGAAAGGCTGACGGTATACCATTTTTTCGGGCAGACCTAGCGCAAGGCCGACTTTTCTGACTTCGTCCTTAAATAAATCCCTTAAAGGTTCTATAATTTCTTTAAAATCTATATGATCGGGAAGTCCGCCTACATTATGATGGCTTTTTATTACCGATGAGTTGCCTATACCGCTTTCTATTATATCGGGATAGATGGTTCCCTGAACCAGATAATCAACTTTGCCCAGTTTTTTTGCTTCTTCTTCAAACACCCGTATAAATTCTTCGCCGATTATCTTTCTCTTTCTTTCGGGGTCGGTAACGCCGGCAAGCTTGTCGTAGAAACGCTGCTGAGCATTTACCCGGATGAGGTTTATATCAAACTGCTTTGTAAAAACTTCTTCAACTTCGTCAGCTTCGTTTTTTCTCAATAGTCCGTGGTCTACCAGTATGCAGGTAAGCTGTTTTCCCACCGCTTTGCTTACCAAAACGGCCGATACCGAGGAATCGACTCCTCCCGACAGGGCGCACAGAACTTTTTTATCACCGATTTTTTCTTTCAAATGCCGGACGGTTTCATCAACGAACGTGGTCATAGTCCAGGTACCCTTACAACGGCATATATTAAATAGGAAATTTTGCAGTATTTTCATACCGCCCTCGGTTTGTTTGGCCTCGGGATGGAAAAGTACGCCGTAAAGTTTCTTTTCGGGATTTTCCACGGCTGTTACAGGATAGTTATCGGAATACGCAACTGCCCGAAAACCGGGAGCGACAGCTTCAATATGTTCCGTATGGCTCATTAGGCAGGTTGCAGGCCGGTTTAAATTGTCAAAAAGCTGTGATACGGTATCAAATTCAATATTTATGGTATGGTAATTTTTTTCAATCCTGCCGCCTGCAGAGCCGGATATCTTACCACCGAAAACATGAGTTATCAGATTACATCCGTATGATATACCAAGGACGGGAATTCCGAGAGAATAAATTGCGGGATCGCAAGCCGGAGCATCGGGTTCGTAAACACTGTGGACACCGCCGGTAAATATTATTCCCTTGGGTGCTTTTTTCTTAATAATTTCAATATCAGTATTGTATGGTAATACTTCGCAATATACGTTACATTCCCTGACACGCCTGGCGACAAGCTGGTTATTGCCTCCGCCGAAGTCAAGAATAATAATTACTTCTTTTTCCACGGTTCAACCTCCTAATTTGTCATATAAGTCCAGAAAGCAAATCCATGTCCGTAAAATAATCTTTTCTGCTGAAAAATTAAGATTAATAATACATCATTTTATTATAATCCGCAAGATCCGATATTTTATTAACTTATTAGTAATTTTGATATTTTTTATAACCGTAAATTCAAAATTCAAAACCTGCTAAATAGCGGAATTAATAGGAAAATATTCTTAAATTTTTAAAAAAAATATTTACAAATATACAGTATAATGTTACTATATTACTGTTTGATAACAACATATAGTGTAAGTTTGCATATACATTGAGAGGGAGTTTATATCGGCGCATGCGTATTGGCGCATGCATATATTGATAAAAACGGACGTTATGTTCGTTAGGAAGGGGTTATAATGTTCAGTTATCATATGAGGGATTTGTTTGATGTGGTACCCGAGATAGATTTTAATAAGGGATATAATTATTACCTTCATAATATGGAGAATTATTCAAAGGCATTGCTGGCCACGCTGAAAAGCATAAGATCAAAGCTGCCTATTCTCAGAAATATGATAGAAACTAAAGAATATGAAGGTTTGAGGATGATTACCCAGACATTAAGAAGAATGATGACTACCATAGGAGGAGAAAAGATAGCCGAGATATCCTATAATTTGGAATATGCCTTGTTGAATGAAGAAAACGGCTTTAATGACTTGCTTATGGAATATACGGCTACTCTCGAAGACCTGGCGGACAGAATGGAGGAACTCGTAAAGAGGTTGCCGATAAAGAATTTCAATACGGAGCATGATAACAGGATTTCCTATTTTGATTATGATTTCAGGAGAACAAAAGAATTTATTGAATATACCAAGGATTTGGAAAATAAAAAAATTATCTGAAAAATGGATTTTACCCCCCATTAAAAGCCCCGTCTTTCCCTGCTGACAAAGACAGGGCTTTTTTATTTTGCTGTTTAAGCCGATTGATATTTGACTACTCGTATTAGGGCTTATAAAATATAATTGGTGCGATATGTTTCTATAAAAACGATATAGATTAATATGAATTTTGGGGTCGGATAGAATGTATAAGATACTTATTGTGGAAGACGATATGACTATAGCCAATATAATAAAAGAACATCTTGCCTCATGGGGTATGATAACCCGCTGCGTTACCGATTTTCAGAATGTACTTTCCGAATTCGCAGACTTTTCACCACATCTTGTACTTTTGGATATATCTCTGCCTTTTTATAACGGGTACCATTGGTGCACCAAAATCAGGGCCGTATCGCAGGTTCCTATAATATTCATCTCATCGGCTTCTGATAATATGAATATTGTCATGGCCATCAATATGGGCGGAGACGATTTTATCTCAAAGCCTTTTGATTTGTCGGTTTTGGTGGCAAAGGTACAGGCTCTTCTTCGCAGGACATATAATTTTGCAGGCGGAACCGACATACTGGAGCATAAAGGGGTTATTTTAAATCTGTCGGACTCATCGGTAACATATAATGAGAGCAAGGTCGAACTGACAAAGAATGAGTTTAAAATTCTGCAGGTTTTGTTTGAAAAACGGGGTCAGGTGGTAAACAGGGATACTCTTATGTACCGCTTATGGGAAACCGATGATTTTGTGGATGAGAATACACTTACAGTTAATATGAACAGACTCAGAAAGAAACTTTCGGGTATCGGAATAAATGATTTTATAATAACAAAAAAGGGATTAGGTTACATGGTGGAGTGATATGAGACTGATTTGGGAGTATTTGAAATTAAAACGGAAACCTTTGTTTTTGCTTTTTATTTTTATATTTATTTATGCCTCCGTATTTCATCTGTATGACTTACCTGTGGAAGCGGTAGGCTATGCAGGCCTGCTGTGCATGGTCGTTTTGATTATATTAGGAACTTATGATTTTATCAAATTTTTAAAAAAACATAAGAAACTGGTTAAAATGCGGTCGGACATTACCGTTTCGACAGATAACCTGCCGGAAGCTGACGGAAGGATAGAACAGGACTATATTGATCTGATCAAGGCACTGTATGACGATAAGCAGCGGTATATGGCGGAGAGCGATAAGGAAAAAAACGAAATGATTGATTATTACACTTTATGGGCCCATCAAATCAAGACTCCGATTGCCGCCATGAGACTTATTCTACAAAGTGAGGATATACCGCAGTATCATGAGCTTAATGAGCAGCTTTTCAAGATAGAACGGTATGTCGAAATGGTCATGGCTTATTTAAGGATCGGAAGCAGCAGTACGGACTTCTTACTGAAAAAATATGAGCTGGAAGATATGGTGAAACAATCGGTCCGTAAATATGCGCCGGTGTTTATCCGTAAAAAAATCGGCATTAAGCTGGAAAATCTTAAATTTAAGGTATTAACAGACGAAAAATGGCTATGTTTTGCTATAGAACAGATACTGTCCAATGCCATCAAGTATACGGACGAAGGATATATCCTTATAGATTCGGAAAATGAAACAACGCTGGTAATTAAGGATACAGGTATCGGTATTGCTCCGGAAGATTTACCGCGTATATGCGAAAAGGGATATACAGGATATAACGGAAGAATTGACAAAAGGGCTTCAGGAATAGGGTTATATCTGACAAAACAGATCCTTACTAAGCTGGGTCACAAAATTTCGTTTGAATCCGAGATAGGAAAAGGAACCACGGTCCGTATCGATATGAGCAGCGGTGATTGACTGTCTGTAACCGTGTCATCAAAATGATTTTGTAAGAAGCAATACATAAACATGATTTGTTTTGTCAATTAATCCCGTATTTTTGGAATCTTACAAAAATGTAAGTTACGGGCCGGTTTTGTAAGGTCAATCAATGGCAGAAAGCCTGCGTTACCGCTAAAATAAGCACAGAAAATGCAAGGAGGTTATTAAAGATGGCTTTACTGGAAGTAAGAAATCTAAAGAAGGTTTATACAAGCAGGTTTGGCGGTAACCATGTACAGGCTTTAAGCGATGTGAATTTTACCGTGGAAGCCGGCGAATATGTTTCCATTATGGGCGAGTCGGGTTCGGGAAAAACCACCCTATTAAATATACTTGCGGCTCTGGATAAACCGACCGGCGGGGAAGTTTTATTATCTGGCATGAATTTGGCCAATGTAAAGGATATGGATATAGCCGCATTCCGGAGAGACAATATTGGTTTTGTTTTTCAGGATTTTAATTTGCTGGATACGTTTTCGATAAAAGACAATATTTTTCTTCCTTTGGTACTGGCGGGCAAATCATACAAAGAGATGGAAGACAGGATAAAACCGCTGGCCGCAAAACTTGGGATTACAGATATTCTGAATAAATATCCTTATGAGGTATCGGGAGGCCAGAAGCAGAGAACTGCGGTATGCCGGGCACTTATTACAAATCCGCAAATCATACTGGCAGATGAGCCCACCGGTTCGCTGGATTCCAAAGCTACCGATCAACTTCTTAATTTATTTGAAAGAATCAACGAGGACGGGCAAACCATATTAATGGTGACACATTCGGTGAAGGCTGCCAGTCATGCGAAACGGGTTTTATTTATCAAGGACGGAACGGTATATCACCAGATATACAGGGGCAACTGCAGCTTCGACGAAATGTATCAGAAAATATCCGATACCCTGACTTTGCTGACCACCGGAGGTGACAGAAATGCGTAAAGGTTTGTTTCCCTCCCTCGCATGGCAAAATTTACGCAAGAACGGTAAATTTTATTTGCCTTATATATTAACCGTTATATGTACTGTGGCAGGTTTTTATATTATAAATGCCATAGCTTCGGATAAAGGGGTAGCGGAACTTAGGGGCGCGTCTTATGTGTATACGATGATGTCCTGGGGCAATTTTATTATCAGCATATTTGCAGTGATTTTTTTACTGTACACCAACAGCTTTCTGATGAAGCGGCGCAATAAGGAATTGGCTTTATATAATATACTGGGAATGGGAAAACGGCATATTGCCAGGATTTTATGCTTTGAGGCCTTATATGTGGCATTAATCGGTATAACCGGCGGTTTGCTCTGCGGTATATTGCTTCACAAGCTGGTTACCCTTGCTTTATTTAAGCTATTGCGTTTTGATGTCCCTTTCGGTTTTTCGGTTTCTGCTGTTGCCATAAAATCGTCGGTCACGCTGTTTTCCGTAATTATCGGTATAACCCTTGTGCAAAATCTTTATCGTATCCGCAAGGTTAATCCTATAGAATTGCTGAACAGCGCAAATGCGGGAGAAAGAGAGCCGAAAAGCAAAAGACTGTTGGCACTGATTGGCGTACTTACTCTCGGAGGGGGATATTATATAGCTCTTACGACGGAATCGGCTATAAAAGCAATTTCTGTCTATTTCTTGGCCGTATTACTGGTTATAGTGGGGACCTATTGCCTTTTTACTGCCGTGAGCATCGTGGTTTTGAAGCTGTTACGGAAAAACAAAAGGATATATTATAAAACGAAACATTTCATCGGGATTTCCGGAATGCTGTACCGGATGAAACAAAATGCCGTAGGCCTTGCAAATATATGTATATTGTCCACTATGGTGCTTGTTATGGTATCGGGAACTCTGGCCCTTTATCTTGGGACGGAGGATGAACTGAAGCATTTATATCCGGGACAAATAGTGACAGAAGTTTCCATAGACGGTGAAAAGCTAAATGATTTTAAAAAGGATATGCTGACGGAAAAAATAAAAGATACAGTCCAAAAAAACAGAGGGGAAATAAAGAAATTTGAAGAATATACCTATCTGACATTTTCGGCAGAAAAAGGGGAAGGATATTACTATATAAATAATGAAAGAAAATTCAATACAGGATATGTACAACTATGTTTTATAACCGAAAAAGATTATTCAAAGCTGACCGGAAGAGAGGTTAAACTTAAGGAAGATGAAATCCTGTTATATGGAATAACAACGGATCAAAGCGAAAATCTGCGTATTGAGGCGGAGAATTATTCATTAAAGTATACCGTCGCAGAACATCTTGACAGCTTCCCGGCAATAGGCGATTTGACTACTTATATGATTAATACGTTTTTTGCAGTTGTGAAGGACGAACAGGTGATGGATGTATTATACAAAGTTCAGAAGTCCGCTTTTAAGGAATATGCCAGCGATTTTGAATGGGTAGCTGTAGTTGATACGGATTTAAATGAAGAGATGCAAATTAAATGTGCGAAAGAAATATCTTCGGCAAGGGACACAGGCGATTATAATCGTTTTCAGGTCATGTCAAGAGCCGAAGGCTCGGCCAGATTTTATGCTATGAACGGTGGCTTTTTGTTCCTGGGTATATTTTTGGGACTCCTTTTTATCATGGCAACAGTTTTAATTATTTACTACAAGCAAATATCCGAAGGCTATGATGATAAAGGCCGTTTTGAGATTATGCAAAAAGTCGGGCTTCCCAAAAAAGAAATCAAGCGTTCCATAGGCACCCAGATTCTTGTTATATTCTTTGCACCTTTGGCGGTGGCCGCAATACATGTGGCCTTTGATTTCAAAATAATGTTAAAACTATTAAGCCTGTTTTCCATTACCAACAACCGTCTTACAATGCTTTGTACCGTAGGAACGCTGCTCGGTTTTGCCGTAGTGTACGGTATGGTATATGCCCTGACAGCAAGAACATATTATAAGATTGTAAGCGCAAATTAAAACCGGAAGAAAAGACTGCTCATAAAAGCGTACGGCTTCATTAAAACAACACAGGCTGTGATCCTTGTGACGCATGACGGATATGTAAATGTCCGACTGTTATGCCACAAATCACAGCCTGTGTTTTAGATTTCCAAAATTAATTAAAACAGCTTGGTCTTTTGCCCTTTGTCTCCCCGTTTACGGATTTTTATTTTACTTACTTCTATTTCTTTGCCGTTGTATTTGAATGTTTCGGTTTCGGGACCGACTACTGCGGCAAAACGTACCGAATCGTCTTTATTCAGCTTAATGGCTTTTACGCCACGGCTGTTCTTTTTAAGTTCCGGAACTTCCGATAAGGGGAAGCCCAGGGATAAGCACTGATGTGTTATTAAAATTACATTCATGCTGCCTGACAGAACTTCATGGGCGGAAAGAAGGGTGATCCCAGCCAGTTCGTCGCCTTCGTCCAGTTTGGTGGCGCTTATTTGTGAACGGTTCGTTTCAAATTCCGCACCGGAAACCTGCTTGATAAAACCGTTCTTTGTAACAAACAGAAGCTGGGATTCGAATAACTGCTCGAAGGATGCATAAAGCATGACTTCTTCTTTTTCCAGCTTGCATAAGGTATGGATTAATGCGCCTCTGTCCTTCATCTTGCATCTCGGTATATTTTCCGCTTTTACCTGGAACATGCTGCCCTCTTTGGTGAAGCAGCACAGCCTGTCCGTATTTTTCATCTGAATAATATGGCTGTATTCTTTCAGATTATCCTCCAGGGCTCTGGAATAACTGGTAGAATCTATGGATTTGGTATAACCGAAGCGGTCTATAAGAACGTATATATCCTCGATTTTCTTTTCTTCCACATAATCCTGGGTTATGGCGTTAATAAGCATGGTTCTGCGGTGAATGTGGAATTTCTTCTTGTATTCGGTAAGGCGCTTCTTTATTACCTTGAACAATTCCTTTTGGCTTCCGAGAACTTTTTCATATTCGTTTATGGAATCTTTCAAACTTTCTTCTTCATCATGGAGTTTCATAATTTCAAGGCCTATCAATTTGGAAAGCTGCATGGAAAGAATGGCGTCCGCCTGCTTATCCGTAAAATTAAGCGCAGACGCTTCTTTTCGGGAAGCTTCCGATTTGAAACGGATGCCTTCCGTTTTGCCGTGAACAAGGCAGTCTTTGGCCTGCTTGACGGAAGAGCTGCCGCGAAGTATTTCAATAATCAGGTCAATAATATCCGTAGCCTTAATTAAGCCGCCCACGATTTCAAGGCGGTTTTTGGCTTTATCGAGAAGATATTTATATTCTTTCGTATAAAGTTCTATCTGGAAATCAACAAATTCCTTAATCAGGCCTTTCAGGTTGAATAATTTCGGCTGCTGGTCCTTAATGGCCAGTAAATTGACTGAATAGGTATCTTCCATTAGGGTCTTTTTATAAAGACCGTTTAAGAGGTTCTGGATATCCCTGTCTTTTTTGACTTCTATAACAATCCGGATGCCTTCCTTGGAAGATTCGTCTCTCACATCATTTATTTCATCGAATACTTTTTCCTTAATCAAATTTGAGAGGTTTTCCACCAGTTTGGATTTGTTTCCCGCAACGGTATAGGGAATTTCGGTAATTACGATATTTTTCTTGCCGTAATCTGCATTTTCTATTTCGGTCTTGGCACGGATGCGGATTTTCCCTTCACCGGTTTCATAGATTTTTTCCATTTCGTCCGCATTTATTATGGTTCCTCCGGTGGGAAAATCGGGAGCGGGTATATATTTCATCAACTCATTTATGGTTATGTCGGGATTATCCATATAGGCTATAATGCCGTTTATGACTTCCTCCGGGTTGTGGGGCGGTATATTGGTTGCCATACCGACTGCAATACCGGTTGTGCCGTTAATGAGAAGATTGGGTATCATGGCGGGCAGGACCGTAGGCTCTTTTTCGCTGCCGTCGAAATTCGGAACAAATTCTGTCAGGTCTTTATCCAGCTGATCAAGCAGAGCCATGGCCCCCGGTGAAAGTCTTGCTTCGGTATAACGCATGGCTGCGGCCCCGTCTCCGTCTATGGAACCGAAATTACCGTGACCGTCCACCAGAGGTATCATAAGGGAATAATCCTTGGTCATGTTGACCAGGGCTTCGTATATGGAACTGTCTCCGTGGGGGTGATATTTACCCATGGTATCGCCCACAATACGGGCGCTTTTTCTGTGGGGCTTATCCGGTTCCAGCCCCAATTCTTTCATGGAGTACAGGATTCTGCGCTGTACGGGTTTTAAGCCGTCCCTTACGTCGGGAACCGCTCTTGCCACAATTACGCTCATGGCATAATCCCGGTAGCTGTTTTTCATTTCTTCCGAATAATCAAGTTGAACTATTTGCTCGTTAGGGTTTTGGTTGCTCATTGTTACCTCCTGTATAGTTTATTGGAGCTTATATATCCAGCTTGGCGTATTTTGCTTCTTCCATGATAAAGGAACGCCTCGGAGGAACATTGCTGCTCATAAGAATATTTGTAATTTCATCGGCTTCGACGGTATCGCTTATGGTAATCTTGGCCAGCACTCTTGTTTCCGGGTTTAAGGTTGTTTCCCAAAGCTGTTGGGCGTCCATTTCACCGAGACCTTTATAACGCTGGATATTCAGGATTTTACAGTCTTTGTTATTCTTGCGGAAAGCTTCCAGTTCAAAATCATTGTATAAATACCTGTATTCCTTCTTTTTCCTGCCTTTTCCTGTTGTTTCATATTCGACCCTGTACAGGGGCGGAAGGCCTTTATATATCTTTCCCGCATGAATAAGCTCCGGCATAAAACGGTAAAAGAAAGTAAGAAGCAGGGTACTGATATGGGCGCCGTCCACGTCGGCATCCGTCAGTATTATAATCTTGTCATAATTTAATTTGGATATATCGAATTCCTCGCCGATACCGCATCCGAAAGCGGCAATCATGGACTTTATTTCATTATTTAGCAGTATTTTATCGAGGGTTGCCTTTTCAACGTTAAGGATTTTACCCCTGAGGGGAAGGACCGCCTGGGTACGGCGGTTTCTGGCGGTCTTGACGGTGCCGCCTGCCGAATCTCCCTCTACTATATATATCTCGCATTCCTCGGGTTTTTTTGACGAACAGGAAGCGAGTTTGCTTCTGGTATCCACGTCGTTTAACTGCTTTAATATGGCCGTTCTGGCTTTGTCGCTGGCCTTTCTTGCATTGTAGGATTTCATGGTATTGTCAAGAATAGCTTTAAGGACTTCCACGTTTTTGTCAAACCAGCGCTGGGCTTCCTGGGTAAGGACTTCCTCGACCGCAGTTTTGGCGTCGGTATTTCCGAGTTTGGTTTTGGTCTGTCCTTCAAACTGCGGATCCGGATGTTTGATGGATATGATGGCTACGATACCGTTTCGGATATCCTTACCGTCGAAATTTTCATTCTTGTCTTTAAGAACTCCGAGTTCCCTGGCATATTGGTTTATCACCCTGGTAAGGCCGGATTTAAATCCGGTAACCAGCGTTCCGCCGTCAACGACGTTAATACAGTTGCAGTAGGAATTTATCTGTTCCGTAAAATTATCGGTATACTGGAAAGCTATTTCGACTTCGATGTCGCCGCTTTTTCCTTCCAGATAAATAGGTTCTTCATGTATTAAATTCATATCCCTCGTAAGATAGGAGATAAAATTTTTGATACCGTGTTCCTCCTTGTAGGTTTGGGATATGCCTGTATTTTCGTCATGAAAATTTAACACAAGATTCTTGTTCAGATAGGCCAGCTCTTTAAGTTTTTTTTGTATGATATCGGCCTTGAACTCCACAGTTTCGAAAATGGTATCGTCCGGATAAAAGATAACTTTTGTACCGGTCTCGGTTTTCGGACATTTACCGACAATGGGAAGGAGACCGTTTACCAGTTCCGTTACAGGATGACCGCCGTTGACATATTCGTCGCGGTAAATATTGCCGTCCCTTTTTACTTCTACAATCATTCTTTTTGAGAGGGCATTTACGACACTGGCTCCGACGCCGTGAAGTCCGCCGGATACCTTGTATACGGAGTGACCGAATTTGCCTCCCGCATGAAGTATTGTATAAACCACACGGACGGTCGGAATTTTTTTGGTGGGATGGATGTCCGTGGGTACTCCGCGGCCGTTGTCCTCTATCTCGATACCGCCGTCCTTGCGAAGAGTGACATTTATCTGGGTACAGTAGCCTGCCATATGTTCGTCAATACCGTTGTCGATTATTTCCCAGATAAGATGATGAAGCCCTCTTGAGCCTGTGCTTCCTATGTACATTCCGGGACGTTTGCGGACCGCTTCCAGTCCTTCCAAAACAACGATCTGACTTCCGCTATATTGTTCCATGCTATATATTCCCCTTTATATAATTCTTTAAGTTTAATCAAGATGTAGTTTATTCTTCATGATTATAACACAACAATTTGTATTTTTCTAGTAATTTTCAGCCTGCCGTACATATGTACGGATTATGAAACCTGATAAGTATCTGTATTCAGACAAATTTTACATAACAATGTTTGCCTGTGTCAACCGCGCCGGGTACCGGATTTGCAGGCAAAACTTTTTATAATTCAATATTGTCAACCGGAAAATCCTCCAATTTCCTATTTGTATAAAACATTTCCTTCTAATTGATATTAACTTTTTAATTAAGAACCTGAATTATAACGGTATGTTAATCTGCAAGCGGTTTTAATAAGTATAATGAAATAATCCAAGTAAAGCAAGAAAAAGCTTTGCCAGCTTAGAGCAATACCCACTAAAAAAGGGGTTTCAAATTGTCTTAAAATGATGTATAATGTGAACAATTATTCAGGACAATGCTATATATATTGAAAAGGCCAGGTGTTTATATGGACTTATACTTATATGAAACCCATCTGCATACGGCGGAAGCCAGCGCATGTGCCATATTGACCGGAGCCGAGCAGGCGCGTTTATATAAAAAATTGGGATATGCCGGAATTATTGTGACGGATCATTTTTTTAACGGAAATACGGCCATACCCAAAGATTTGCCATGGGAAGAACGGGTGGATTTGTTCCGTAAAGGTTATGATAATGCCAGAAAAGAAGGAGAAAAAATAGGTTTGTCCGTGTTTTTCGGATGGGAAGCCAATTATGACGGGACGGAATTCCTGATTTACGGACTGGAACCTGAATGGATAAAAAGCCATCCCGACATGCTTGGCTGGTCGGTTGAGGAACAATACCGCCAAATACATGCAGCAGGAGGATTTGTGGTCCATGCCCATCCGTTCAGAATGAGATCTTATATAAAAGAAATCAGGCTGTTCCCGGATTCGGTAGATGCGGTCGAAGTCTACAATGTCGGCAACAGAAGCGTCGAATCCGACTCGAAAGCTTCCGAATATGCGAAAAAGCATAATTTGCCGGGCACTGCCGGAACCGACGCCCACGGGTTTGAACCGAGCCGGAGCGGACTGGCATTTTACGAACCGCTTAAGGACATAAATGATTTAATAAAAAATGTCAAAGACGGAAACTATCGGCTGATAATGAACGCTTAGCAACTGTAATCGTTCATTTTATTACATATATAAATCAAGGTTGTTTTAATCAATCGTTTCAAGTTCATATCAGGGGAGGTAATTGATGAAAAAACCGTTTGTTACGCTGGAACAGCTGAAAGAGATAATTAAAACATATCCGACTCCGTTTCATATTTATGATGAAAAAGGAATCCGCGAAAATGCCAGGAGACTGAAAGAAGCATTTGCATGGAATAAAGGGTTTAAGGAATATTTTGCGGTTAAAGCGACTCCAAATCCCTATATCATAAATATATTGAAAGAGGAAGGCTGCGGAGTGGATTGCTCTTCCTATACGGAGCTTATGCTGGCAGAGGCTCTGGACTATTCGGGTCAGGATATCATGTTTTCTTCCAACGCAACTCCGGCACAGGATTTTGTGAAGGCAAGAGAACTGGACGCCATAATTAATCTGGACGATTTTACCCATATAGAATTTCTTGAAAAGACGGCGGGATTGCCGGATACCATCTGCTGCAGATATAATCCCGGGGGTGTGTTTAAGTCGTCCAACAGGATTATGGACAATCCCGGAGATGCAAAATACGGTTTTACCAAGGAACAGATTATCGAAGGCTTTCGTATATTAAAGGAAAAAGGGGTTAAGCGTTTCGGTATCCATGCTTTTCTGGCCAGCAATACCCTTTCCAATGATTATTATCCCGATTTGGCGGGTATTCTTTTTAAGCTGGCGGTTGAACTCCGGGATAAGACCGGTGCCGATATAAAATTCGTCAATCTCTCAGGAGGGATAGGCATACCGTACCGTCCGGAAGACAAACCCAACGACATTATGGCAATAGGCGAAGGAGTACGCAAAGCATACGAGGAAATTCTGGTTCCGGCGGGCATGGGAAACGTGGAAATATATACGGAACTGGGAAGATATATGCTTGCACCTTACGGCCATTTGGTTGCTACGGCAATTCACGAAAAATGTATTTACAAGCATTATATAGGGCTCGATGCCTGTGCGGTCGACCTTATGAGGCCGGCCATGTACGGTGCTTATCACCATATAACCGTTATGGGTAAGGAAAATGAGCCTCATATTTATAAATACGATATAACCGGTTCTCTGTGTGAAAATAACGACAAATTCGCGATAGACAGAATGCTTCCTAAGATTGATATCGGTGATTTGATTGTCATTCATGATACCGGAGCTCACGGCTATGCCATGGGTTATAATTATAACGGAAAACTGAAGCACGCGGAACTGCTGTTAAGAGAAGACAACTCGGTTCAACTGATTAGAAGGGCGGAGACCCCGAGAGATTATTTTGCCACGCTTGATTTCGGCGAATATTATAAGAAATTATTTAACAACTAAATTTTTCCTTATTAATTTACAAGTAATATATTAAATTCTCAAAGATTATTCATAAAAGCAGAGTATATTTTATAAGCTATAAAGATAAGATATACTGTACAAAAAAACAAAATAAAAATCCTGATATTTCTAATCAAAATGCCATGCAATATCATATATTTATTGCAGGGCATTGATTGATTATTGTCTAAATTTTTCGAAAAACAATACAAGCAATAATAAATTGCAGCATAATATATGCTGTTGACAAGAAACAACCGATGATATATAATACTTTGAATGTATTGTATAAATTAATTAAAATATACAATATGCAATATGGAGGAAGGGTGTTTTATGGCAGAGAAGAAAACTATACTGACTTATGAAGGGCTGCGTAAGCTCGAAGAGGAACTTCACGACCTAAAGGTCAATAAGAGAAAGGAAGTTGCTCAGAAAATTAAAGAAGCAAGAGAGCAGGGGGACCTTTCTGAGAATGCCGAATATGATGCGGCTAAGGACGAGCAAAGAGAAATTGAGGCAAGAATAGAAGAGATCGACAAAATCCTAAAAAATGTCGAAGTCGTTGTTGAAGATGAAGTTGATGTAAATGTTATAAATATAGGATGTAAGGTTCGTATTTTGGATATTGAAATGAATGAGGAATTAACATATAAAATTGTAGGTTCAACAGAAGCTAACAGCCTGAAAGGGAAGATATCAAACGAATCCCCGCTGGGGAAAGCTTTGCTTGGCAAAAAAGTAGGCGATATCGTAGATGTGGAAACCCACGGTGAAGTTATTCAATACAAAATCTTAGAGATCCAGAGATCAAATTAAAACGGTTACGGCGAAAAGCCGTACCGTTAACGATATGAGGTGAAAAAGATGGCGGACGAAAGAGTACAGGCGGCAAACGAGCAGGATATAAACGAATTGCTCAGGGTAAGAAGAGCGAAACTTGCCGAACTGCAGGAAAAGGGAAAGGATCCCTTTAAGATTATGAAATACAATGTTACAAATCATTCGACGGATATCACCGGCGATTATGACAACTTTGAAGGGAAAACCGTATCCGTAGCCGGCCGTATTATGACAAAACGGGTTATGGGTAAGGCGTCGTTTTGCAATATCAGGGATTTGAAAGGCGATATACAGATTTATGTCAGAAAAGACGATGTCGGTGAAGAGCCTTATACCGATTTTAAAAAGTTTGATATCGGCGATATCATTGGCGTGGAAGGAGAAGTGTTCAAGACCCACACCGGTGAAATATCGATAAAAGCAAAAAGTATAGTTCTTCTCTCAAAGAGCCTGCAGATACTTCCGGAGAAATATCATGGACTTAAGGATACCGATCTCAGATATCGTCAAAGATATGTTGACCTGATAGTAAATCCCGAGGTAAGGGAAACATTTATAAAAAGATCCATGATAATCAGAGAAATAAGAAATTATCTGGACAGCAGGAATTTTATAGAAGTTGAAACACCGGTACTTGTTCCGACAGCCGGCGGAGCCGCAGCCAGACCTTTTTATACACATCATAACGCCCTGGATCAGGATTTATCTTTAAGAATTTCTTTGGAACTTTATTTGAAGAGACTTATTGTAGGCGGTTTGGAACGTGTATATGAAATAGGCAGGGTATTCCGCAACGAGGGCTTGTCCGTCAAGCATAATCCGGAATTTACGTTGCTTGAGCTGTATCAGGCATATACCGATTATTACGGAATGATGGACCTGGTGGAAGATCTTCTGCGTACCGTAACAAAGAAGGTTTTGGGAACCACTACCATAACCTACGGGGGGGAAGTAATAGATTTTTCAAAGCCTTTCGAGAGGCTTACAATGGTTGACGCCATTAAGAAATATACGGGTATTGACTTTAATGAGATAAAAGACGAAGCATCGGCCAAGGCTTTGGCGAAAGAGCATAACATAGAATTCGAGGACAGGCATAAACGGGGCGACATTATAAATATGTTCTTCGAAACCTATGTAGAAGAAAAGCTTGTTCAGCCTACCTTTATAATGGATCATCCGGTGGAGATTTCACCTCTCGCCAGCAGAAAACCGGACAATCCGGATTTCACGGAGCGCTTCGAATTGTTTATTGTAAGGCGTGAAATGGCCAATGCGTTCTCGGAACTTAACGATCCCATCGATCAGAGAAAGAGATTTGAAGCCCAGGAAGCCTTAAGGGCAGCGGGCGACGAAGAAGCCAATGAAACCGATGAGGATTTCCTTACCGCTCTTGAATACGGTATGCCTCCGACAGGCGGTATAGGAATAGGCATAGATCGTTTAGTCATGCTGCTTACGGATTGCGCAGCCATAAGGGATGTACTGCTGTTCCCGACACTAAAAAGGCTGGACTATGACAAGAATAAATCCGATAATGCGGTGAATGCTGAAAAGCCGGCAGAAAAGCCGGTTGAGAAAATTGATTTCTCAAAGGTAAAAATTGAGCCGTTATTTGAGGAATATGTGGATTTCGAAACCTTCAGCAAGTCTGATTTCAGAGCTGTCAAGGTTAAGGATTGCGTAGCGGTTCCCAAGAGCAAAAAGCTTCTTCAGTTTACCCTGGATGACGGAACCGGCACAGACCGTACCATATTAAGCGGAATTCACGAATATTACGAACCGGAAGAACTGATAGGCAAGACTTTGATTGCCATTGTAAACCTTCCGCCCAAAAAGATGATGGGTATCGAATCCTGCGGCATGCTGCTTTCTGCGGTACACGAAGAGGAAGGACAGGAAAAGCTTCATCTTCTTATGGTGGACGACCACATACCGGCAGGGGCTAAGCTGTACTAAGTTAATAATATAAAAAGAAACGAATATTAGATCATAGAATATTGAATTTAATTGCACTCGCATTTGGCATAATACCGGATGTGAGTGCAATTTTTTTGGCTCTTTGTGTTGCTCCGTTGTCATTTTCCGGGTAATTCGGGAGGAGTAAGCCTATTATGGCCTTATTCAATAGGCCTTTTAGGATTTTTGCCGATCGTTAATGTTACGCAGGTGCCCAAACCTTTGGTGCTGGAATATTGGAGCCCATATTCAGGCCCATAAATAAGTTGTATTCTTTGATGAACATTGCGTATACCGTATCCGTTGCTCTCTGAAGTGATTATATTGTCACATTGCTCTTTTGTCATACCGCAGCCATTATCCAATATTTTGAATATCAACGAATTTTTATTATGATGGGCGTAAATTGTAAGTATTCCCTTATCGGGAGATTCTTTATGATCAATACCGTGTACAATGGCATTTTCAACCAGCGGCTGCAGCAGCAAATGAGGCATAATGTAAGAATATACGGAGTCATCAATATCATATACAATATCAAAAGAATAGGAGTGCATAAGTTGTTGAATTTTTGCATATGAAATTGTGTTTTGCAGTTCGTCTTTAACGGATATTAAGTCTTTTCCTTTATTTAACGTAGTACGGTAGAAGGTTGATAATAACTGGGCCATCTGGCTGATATCATCCTGGCCTGACATAATAGCTTTTCCGTTAATTAAGGACAAACAATTATATAAAAAATGGGGATTTATTTGTGCCTGCAAAGCTTTCATTTCATATTCTTTTTGTGCTATTTTACTTTTCAGCACTTCTTCGATGAGATATTTCAGTTGTTCTACCATTTTTCTGAAAGTGCAAATCAGCTGGCCAATTTCATCTTTTGAATTATACTCAACGGTAACTTCCAAATCCCCCTGCTCAATTAATGTCATATTTTTTGATAAATCCATAATAGGGCGGACAACAACTTTTGAGAGCAAAGTACTGGAAATTAGCACAATGGCCATGCATAGCAGGATAAAAATATATACAGTGACTGTTATTTGTTTTGCAGAATTGGAAATTGCTTTGATTGGGCGATATAAAACAACCCGCCAGGGTACTGAAGTCAGTGATGAATGCTCTATTACGAAGTTTTTCGCAATATTTTTTTGGCTGTTTTCCGTATTTATTAATTGCTCTGCTGAAATATTCCGATATTTTAACTCATTGAAATTTGAATATTGAAAAATGACTTCGTTATTTTGATTCAACAGAATAAAGCCGTAGGATTCATCAAGTAATTTCTCCGACGTTTGGAAAAGGCTGTTCGTATTTATTGTAATTCTAAAAATATTGGTATAGGTAGAGTTTTTATTATACATCCGGCAAATCATATAGAGGCTTTTTTTATTATCGGATATTATAAAAAAAGGTTGTGTTTTTTTTAGAGCATTATTATACCATTTGGCATTAATAATGTCCGAAAGCGGGCGAAGGACATTTCCATGGGGATAAATAGGATTATCGGTATAAACGGTTATGGAATCTATAGTGCTGTGTAAGGATCGTATTGTCAAAAATAAAGGATCAATAATATTTTCATAAGTCAAATACATATCATAATTATCTTTGTAAGTTTTTGAAAGGCCGGTGCGAATATTTTCATCCCATATGATATAATCCATAGCGGCAAAATATGATTTGATTTTATAATCAAGATTGGCCACTTCCTGATTTAAAGTTCCTTTAAGGGCAGTTTCTTCACGTTCAATAAGAAGACGGCGTGTCTGGGCATAGATAAAAGAACCGAGCAAAATAACAGGTATAAGGCTGATGCCGAGCGAAATATAAGCAATTTTATATTGAAAGCTGAGATTTTTAAATATATATTTTAATTTTTTCATTCAATTTTTCCCCCTGTTTCCCGGAAAGTTTCCGGAGAAATGCCATATTCTTCCTGAAAAATCCGGCAGAAATAGGATACATAGGAATAACCTACCTCTTCACATATATCCGCCACTTTTAAATTTGTTGTAAGCAAAAGTTTCTTCGCCTGTTCAAGGCGAACATTTTTAATATATTTGTTCAGGCTGATACCGGTCACCTGCCGGAACATACTGCTTAAATACTTTGGACTTAAATATACTATGTTTGCCAAAGTATTGAGACTTAAATCTTCCTTATAATGAGAATGTATGTATTGCTTAACTATTAATATGGCATGTTTAGGAGACTGGTTTTCAATCTCCATATTGTGGACAACTTTATCTAAATATTCTTCGATATAATGCCGGATTTCTGTAAAATAACGAAATTTAAATATTTTTTCCACAATATTTTTAAAATTGTTTTCGTTAACATCAGGTAATGTCTTAATTAATAACTGCAATAATGTTGTACAAATGTATCGAATGTATATATGAGATACATTTGAAGTGTTCTTATATTTATCTAAAAGATATTTCGTTTTATTTCTGATCTCATCCGTATTTTTCAATTGAATAGCTTCTTCTATATTTTTAAGGATATCGCTATCTTCTTCGATGGAGGCATCATCATTATTTTCTATATTTTTAATATTTTCATCCGTTTGGCCATTATAAAAATAATCTTCAAAGTATTTATCTGTAATTTCTGCCTGGGTTTCTCTTTTATGTATTGTGTTAATAATAGTCAATATTGACTTATAAAATTCATTTTCATTGATTGGTTTTAGGATATAATTAACCGCACGAAGCGAAAGAGCGGTTTTAACATATTCGAAATCATCATATCCGCTAAAGAAAAGAATTTCTATATCAGGATAAATATCACGGGCTTTTGTAGCCAGTTCCATTCCGTTAATAAAAGGCATTTTGATGTCCGTAAGAAGTATATCTACAGGCTTTTCTTTCAGTATGTCCAATGCTGCCTTCCCATTATCTGCCTGCAATGTATGCAGGTTTAATTTATATTTTTTTATTAAAAAAAGGATAACTTCACGTTCGCTTTTTTCATCATCAACAATTAATATAGTATACATAAAATCCCCTGCCTGATGTTTTTCTAGTTATAGTATATAATTTTTACATTTTATAGACAAATAAATAAAAAAATTCAGGGAAAAAGTATTCTAAATGTGGAAATTGTATCATTTACGGAAATTAAATTTACCCATATACTAAATAAAAAAGAATTAAATAATGATAATCAATGGCCATTGATTAGTATGAGGGAAAATTGCAATTAAGTCAAGACTGTAAAGTGTAAGGATAATTGGAAGGAGGAAAACATGATGAAAGCATTAAAAAAAATATTTGTTATATTGCTGGCAACTGTAATGACCATATCTTTGGCAGCCTGCAAAAAAGACAATGAAAGTCAGAAGGAAAGCGATACATCAAAATCTGACAGCACTGGTTCCATAAATATTACTGATAGTGAGGATAATTCAAATGCATCAGTAGATCCTTTTGGAGCCTATGAGAATGAAATTACTGTAACAATGGGAAGACAGACCCTTCAAAACCCGAAATTGCCGGAAGGGGATACATATGAGGATAATGCCTATACCCGTTGGGTGAAAAATGAACTTAATATTAAAATCGTAGATGAATTCGAAGCCAATGGGGATGATTATGACAGACAGGTATCATTAGCAATATCATCAGGTGATCTTCCTGATATTATGAAGGTTACTTCTTTGGATGAACTAAAGGAATTATATGAAAATGATTTGATTGAAGATTTAACAGATGCATATAACACGTATGCTACTGACTATTTAAAAGAAGTATATGATTCATATGGCGGACGTGCTTTAAGTAATGTAACTTTTGACGGTAAAATTATGGCACTGCCGGGAACCAATACAGATTCTGGCCCAAGCATAGTATGGATTCGCGGCGATTGGATGGAACAGCTGGGAATTACCATTGATGAAGACGGAGACAAATGTATTACTATTGATGAATTAGAAAAAGTGGTTAAGAAATTCATGGAAAAGAATCCCGGAAATGCGGAAAATGTAGTAGGAATGGCATTTGCTCCATGGCTTACATCTGGAGATCCGGACGGTACATATAGTATAAACTCCATTGCCTATGCTATGGGAGTATTTCCGAAGACCTGGATGCTGGTGGACGGAAAAGTTGTATACGGTTCAATTACTGAGGAAAATAAAGAGGTATTACGTAAAGTCGCTGGCTGGTTTAAAGAAGGACTGGTAGACCCTCAGTTGGGAACAAGGACATGGGATGATATTACGGCACTTTTGGTAAACGGCCAGACAGGTGTTACATTCGGTACATGGCATATTCCTGACTGGTTACTGAATAATGTTCGCGCAATGGATCCTAAAGCTACGTTTGATGCTTATGCAATTAAAGATGCCAACGGAAAAGTTAATGTAAAGCATAATGATGCAACAGCAGGTTATATCGTTGTAAGGAAAGGCTTTGAATATCCGGAAGCAGCAATAAAAATAGCAAATCTGTTTTACGATAAACTTGTTAATACATCAAATCTGGCAGAAGAATATCCCGAAGTCGCAAATTATCAGGCATTAGGCGTTGACGGTTCAACCCGTCCGTTTAATATAGAAATAAATTCTTATACATCGCTTCTGGATGATTATAGAGACATTGTAAGATGCGTCAATGGTGAAATAACACTTGATGAAGTAAGAACCACAGAATCAAAGAGCATTGTTCAAAACGTTAAAAATTATACCGCCGATCCTGATAATTGTGAGGTGGTGGATTGGTCCAAGTATCATTCCCGTCTGAAAGGTGTTAAACTTATTCAAAGTCTGACAGACAGCAATACTTTCGAATGGTTAACACCGATATTCCCTCAGACGACATCAACTATGGAAACAAACTGGGCAAACCTTGAAAAACTTGAAGAGGAAACATTTATTAAAATAGCTACCGGAGCACTGGATGTAGATGAAGGATTTGATCAGTTTGTCAGCGATTGGAATTCGCTGGGCGGAGAGCAGATAATATCTGAAATTGAAGAACAGATAAATAACTAATCCATATACAAAATACTGTAATCACTGTAGAAAACAGTCATACTGTGTTAACAGCCAGTTATGACTGTTTTCTACAAAAAAGGAGTTATAATTATGAAAAAAGGAAAGCGCTTAAGACTGATAACAACGAAAACCATCTATCATTTGATGATGCTGCCTGGTATGTTTTTCGTCATACTTTTTAATTATGTGCCTATGGTTGGAATCATTATGGCTTTCCAGGATTTTGTACCGGCAAAAGGACTTTTTGGATCAAAGTTTGTGGGCCTGAAGCATTTTATATACATGTTTAAACTACCGGACATTGCAAAAGTTGTCAGAAATACAGTGGTAATTGCATTAGGGAAAATTGTTATTGGAACATTTTTGGCTATTGCTTTTGCGATATTATTAAATGAAATACATAATAAATTTTTTAAAAAAATTGTTCAAACTGTAGTGTACCTTCCTCATTTTCTTTCATGGGTTGTATTGGCTTCAGTTGTAGTAAATATGTTTAATCTGGATGGCTCCGTTAACAAGATTTTATTTGCAATAGGGCTGAATAAAATTAACTTTCTTGGCAGTAACAAAGCATTTCAGTCTTTGATAATAGGAACGGACGTTTGGAAGGAATTCGGATATAACTCCATTGTATATCTGGCGGCTATCACTTCTATTGATCCGGGGCTGCACGAAGCGGCAGCTATTGACGGAGCATCATGGTGGAAAAGAGTATGGCATGTAACAATTCCAGGAATGATGCCGATAATTCTTTTAATGGGAGCTATGAGCCTGACTGGTATTCTAAGCGCAGGTTTTGATCAGATATATAATTTATATTCGCCGTTAGTTTATGAGACGGGCGATGTTCTGGACACCTATGTTTACAGGATCGGTCTGGTTGGAAGGCAGTATAGTTTCGGTTCTGCGGTTGGACTGGTACGTTCATTGGTTGGAATGATACTTCTGCTGACAGCTAATTGGCTGACAAAGAAACTGACCGACAGAAAAATATTCTAGGAGGGTGGCTCATGGTAGAAAATAAAAGCTTAAAATCACGCATAAGAATTGCTATTATTTATTTTATAGTAGGAGTGCTGGGCCTGATTTGTTTGCTTCCCTTATGGAATATAGTTGCAATTTCATTCAGCGGAAGTGCGGCTGTCACTGCCAATCGTGTCGGCCTTTGGCCGGTTAATTTTACCATAGCCGCTTATAAAAAGATTATAGATGACAGCCAATTCTGGCGTTCATTTCTTATTTCTGTTGTTCGCGTAATAATAGCACTTGCATTAAATTTAGTTTTGGTTGTATTAATGGCATATCCCCTGACAAAATCAAATAAGGAGTTCAGAGGCAGAAATATTTACATGAACTTACTGATTTTTGCAATGCTTTTTAGTGGAGGTATGATTCCTTCCTACATTTTAATGAAGGAATTAGGACTTTTAAATACCATATGGGCTTTAATTTTACCGGGCGCAGTACCGATATTTGATGTAATTTTATTGATGAATTTTTTACTTGAGATTCCAAAGTCCCTGGAGGAAGCTGCAATTATTGACGGTGCAGGGCCTTTGAGAATATTAACAAGAATCTTTCTTCCGATTTCAAAGCCTTGCCTGGCAACAATATCCTTATTCAGTATTGTAGGTAGCTGGAATGATTTTTACAGTGGCTTAATATATATCCAGAAACCCAGAAATTATCCAATTATGACATATATTCAATCATTAAGTATAGATATACAGGAAATGCTTCAGTCAGGAATAAACAGCAGCTCACTGGCAAATATTACGGAATTATCCAACAGAAACTTAAATGCAGCTAAAATAGTAGTAGCTGTTATACCTTTGCTATTTATTTATCCTCTTTTGCAAAAATACTTAATTTCAGGTATTGTTATGGGTTCTGTCAAGGAGTAGTCATATGAAGAAAAAAATATGGTTGATTATATTGGCTGTTGTTTTTATAGCCGGTTCAGGAGTGTATAAAATGATTGAAAATAACAAATCAAATTATGATGGACTTACAGTTGAGATAACAGGAACGGATAAGTCGATGTATTCGCCGAAAGATATCGTAAAAATCAATTTTAAAATAGGCAATACAACAGAAAAGGAAAAAAAGAATATTCCGGTCATTATAAGAGTAATGCATTTAGGTGAAGCAGTGGCAGAGTTTCCGGTATCAACAATCAGTCTTGCTTCCGGCGAGTCAAAGGAAGCGGAATATCAATGGGTTGCTCCGGATAATGATTTTACCGGATATCTTCTGGAGATTGGCGTTGCCGATAAAAATGGAACATTTGCTGTATCAGATACTATTGGCGTTGATGTATCATCCACATGGGTAAAGTTTCCGCGTTATGGTTATTTGTGCGTTTATGACAAAGATACCGATACCAAAACAATGATTGAACAAATGACCCGATATCACATAAACGGTATTGAATATTATGACTGGCATTATCTGCATCACCAACCTTTAGCTGACGGAGTTACTGAAGAAAATCCGGGTTCATGGAAAGACTGGTCTGGACGTGAAATTTCGGGACAAACTATTGTTAATTACATAAATGAAGCCAAAGAGCGCAATATGGCAAGTATGGCATATGACATGATTTATGCCGGGACGGATACTTTTTTCAAAGATAAGGACGGAAATCCGACGAAAGCGAATGAATGGAAGATTTATTTTGCTGAAGATAACGAACGGGGAGAGGGAAATTTTACATTCCATATGGGAACTTCTCCATCCGGAAACGACAACTTATATTTCTTAAATCCGCTAAATAAGGAATGGCAGGAACATATATTTTCTGAAATGCTAAAAGTATTTAAAGTTTTTGATTTTGACGGATGGCATGGAGATACCGTCGGGGACTGGGGAAAGATGGTAACGGCGGACAAAGAACCTTTAGGCTATAAACCGGATGGTACACCGATATACTTGGTCAAAGATACTTATACTCAGTTTCTGAATGCGGCAAAAGAGGCTCTCGGTGACAAATATTTATCTTTTAATCCTGTCGGCGCTCAGGGTATAGAAAACGTTAATATAAGCAATGTTGATGTGTTATATGCCGAATTTTGGCCATGGGACAGTGACCGGGAAGGCAGAACATATGACACCTATGAATCAATAGTAAGAGAAATTGAAAGATCTAATAAAGAAAGCGAAGAACGTTCTATTGACGGCAAGGGAAAATCGCTTGTAGTAAAAGCATATATCAATTATTACAAAACAAATGGATATATGAATGAACCGGGAGTGTTACTGATGGATGCGGCCGCATACGCTGCCGGAGGCAGCAGGCTGGAGCTTGGTAACGGAAATCATATGCTGCATAAGGAGTATTATCCTGATGATAATATCTTAATGGATGAAGAATTGCAGAATAAAATGAAAGATATGGCCGATTTTATTGTGGCATATGAAAATATATTGAGGGACGGACAGCGGACAACTGATAATATGGTAGATATAGAAGGATTTGCCCATAGTTCTGACGGAATATCCAATACCATCTGGACCTATACCAGAGCAGATGCTCAATATGAAATACTCCATTTAGTTAATTTATTAGGTACCGATAACCAATGGAGGGATGAACGGGGCAAAAAAGAGGCTCCTACCGAGGTCAGCGACATTAAAGTAAAATATTATACAGATAAAAAAATCAGTAATGTTTTTATCGCATCTCCTGATATCAATGACTGCAAAAGCGAAAGACTGGATTTTGAAGAGGGAGAGGACGGCAACGGAACGTATATACAGTTTACTGTATCTGGTTTAAAATACTGGGATATGATATATATGAAATGAGGAGGTTAAAGTGAAACAAACAAGCGATACATACAAGTGGTGGAAAAACGCAGTGATATATCAAATCTATCCGAAAAGCTTTCAGGACAGTAATGGCGATGGTATCGGTGATATTCCGGGAATAATAACAAGGCTGGATTATTTGAAGAAGCTTGGTATAGATGCAATCTGGCTTTCACCGGTATATCGTTCTCCGCAATATGATAATGGCTATGATATTTCCGATTATAAAGATATCGACCCCATGTTTGGCACAATGAATGACATGGAAAATCTTATTAAAGAAGCAAAAAAAAGAAATATACGCATAATTATGGATTTGGTTCTTAATCATACTTCGGACGAACATTATTGGTTTCAGGAAGCTAAAAAAAGCAGGTCAAATCCCTATCATGATTATTATGTGTGGAGAAACGGCGTTGAAGGAACCCCTCCCAACGATATGAAATCTACTTTTGGAGGTTCTGCATGGACATGGGTACCTGAAGTACAGCAATATTATTTTCATCAATTTTCTGAAAAGCAACCCGATTTAAACTGGGATAACCCTAAAGTACGCCGGGAAATTTACGATATGATACTCTGGTGGATGAATAAGGGGGTCGAGGGCTTTCGGCTGGATGTAATCGATCAGATAGCGAAAGAACCGGATCATAAAATAACGGTTAATGGACCGAAATTACATGAATATATAAGGGAATTATCGAAAGAGACATTTCAAAAAGGAAAAGACATCATAACAGTAGGTGAAGCCTGGGGAGCCGATCCGGAACGTGCGAAGATGTACAGTAATCCTGATAACAGCGAATTTTCCATGGTATTTCAGTTTGAGCATATTTGCCTGGATCAGCAGGAAGGAAAATCAAAATGGGATTTGGCACCGTTAGATTTGGTCAAATTAAAAAATGTTTTGGCAAAATGGCAGAAAGAATTGTACCAGACCGGCTGGAACAGCCTTTTCTGGAATAATCACGATCTGCCGAGAATTGTTTCAAGATGGGGAAATGACGGCAAGTATCGTGTAGAATCAGCAAAAATGCTTGCAACAATACTTTATGGTCTGCAGGGAACTCCCTATATTTATCAGGGAGAAGAACTTGGAATGACAAATGTGCGTTATAATATCGAAGATTACCGTGATATAGAAACACTGAACTTATATAAAGAACGGACAGAAAATGGATATTCAGTTCAGGAAGTAATGAATTCCATTTATGCAAAAGGGCGTGACAATGCCAGAACACCGATGCAATGGGATGACAGCGAGAACGCCGGATTTACAATAGGAATTCCGTGGATTAAAGTAAATCCGAATTATAAATATATTAATGCCCGGAATGAGATGAAAGATGAAAAATCTGTATTTAATTACTACAGAAAGTTAATTCAGTTAAGAAAATCAAACGATATATTTATAAAAGGCAGATTTGAGCTTTTATTTGAAAAACATCCCGAATTGTTCATATATACAAGAACGTGGAATGAACATACCCTATTAGTTGTTGCAAATTTTTACGGCAGAAGAGTACAATTTTACCTGCCACCAGAGTATGCTGATACCGGAAATTGCCTTATTAGTAACTATGAGGAGCATGAAACGGGATATTTACAACCGTATGAGGCGGCCATGTATTTAATTAATGATAATTACAAAATAATCCGTTCAAAGTTGTTAAATCATAATAACTTTTAAAATGTATATTGTAATGACGGCGCATAAAAAATTTTAAAAATACATTACATGGTAGTTAGGAGGAAATTTAATGAGCAAACATCCCGACTGGTTAGATAACGCTGTATTTTATGAGATTTATCCGCAGTCTTTCTTTGACAGTAACGGTGACGGTATTGGTGATATTCCGGGTATAATCAATAAACTGGATTACATTGCAGATTTAGGCTGCAATGCCATATGGATGAATCCCTGTTTTGTATCGCCTTTTCTTGATGCCGGTTATGACGTGGCTGATTATTACAAAGTGGCGCCACGCTATGGGACAAATGACGATTTAATCAGACTGTTTGAAGAGGTACATAAACGCAGGATGCATATTATTCTTGATCTGGTACCGGGACACACGTCATGGGAACATCCATGGTTCAAGGCTTCGATGAAGGCTGCAAGAAATGAATATACCGATCGGTATATATGGACCGATGACCTTTGGGATAGCCTGACCGGTTATGGTTTCCTTCGCGGCATATCTGAAAGAGAAGGTTCTGTTATAGTGAATTTCTTTTCCCATCAGCCTGCACTGAATTATGGCTTTTATAAACCCGAAAAGCCGTGGCAGCAGCCCATGGATGCAGAAGGGCCACAAAAGACCCTGCAGGCTATGATGGATGTAATGCGTTTTTGGCTTTCCCGTGGCTGCGACGGATTTAGAGTGGACATGGCGGGCTCTCTGGTCAAGAACGATCAGGAAGGAAAGGGCAATATTGCCTTGTGGCAGAAGGTTAGAGCTTTTCTTGATGAAGAGTTTCCGGAAGCCGCAATAATTTCGGAATGGGGAGAACCGGACAAATCGCTTCGGGGAGGATTTCATATGGATTTTCTGCTTCATTTCGGCCCTTCCCATTATAACGATTTATTCCGCTGCGATGAGCCTTATTTTTCCGCCCGGGGAAAAGGTAATGCGGCTGCCTTTGTTGAAAAATACATGGAATACTATAACAAATCAAAGGATAGAGGACTTATTTGCATTCCTTCGGGAAATCATGACATGGACCGTCTGGCAAGATCATTACACGGTGATGAGCTTAAAATAGCCTTCGCTTTCCTTCTTACCATGCCTGGCGCACCTTACATATATTATGGTGACGAGATCGGCATGCGTTATGTGGAAGGGCTGAATTCTGTTGAAGGCGGTTATAAGCGAACCGGTTCCCGTTCTCCCATGCAGTGGGATGACAGCAAAAACGCCGGTTTTTCCACTGCTCCGGAAGAAAAACTTTATATACCGCTTGACAATGCAGCGGACCGTCCCACTGCCGCTGCCCAGATGGCGGATCCGAATTCCCTCAGAAGCGAGGTAAAAAGGCTTATTAACATGCGAATGCAACATCCTGCCCTGCAAAATTACAGTGAAATTAAGTTTGTTCATACAGGTTATCCTTTGATGTATACCCGTTCTTCCGGTGACGAGACCTTGCTGGTTATTCTTAATCCTTCGGCTGAGGAACATAAGGTGGATTGTTCTAAGGCACTGGGCACCTGTATTTATCAATTAAACGGTTCCGCAAGGTATGAAGATAACGGCATTGTTGTCCCGGCTCAGTCCGCCAGTGTATTTGTGATTTGAGACGGGATGATTATAAACATATATAATTGAGTTTTCATTTTATGAGGGTTATGCTGCAGCATAATCCTTTTTATTTTATGTACAGTGTTTTTTGTATGTTCTCAATTTTATACTAAAATGTGTAAATTATTTGCATTTTGTTGATTTGGAGTTAAAATATAATATGAATTAGATTAACGTTATTAACAGTTACCGGGGTAATTTCTTATATCCCCGGCTGTTGCGGATAATAGTATTTCAGTGAGTAAAGTATATTGGTAATATATACCTTAACTTTAATTATGAGGAGGCGGAACGATGAAATTAACATGGCATGGGCATGCATGTTTTCAATTGGACAATAACGGATATACGGTTGTGTTTGACCCATACAGGAGGGGTACGGTTCCGGGGTTTCGACTGCCTCGGATAGAGGCTGACTTGGTTTTGTGCAGCCATGATCATGCGGACCATAACGGTGCGTCAGAAGTAATTATGAAGAAAGGAGGAGTTTCTCCGTATAAGATTACCAAAATTGCAACCTATCATGACGACCGGCATGGAAAACTGAGAGGACATAATATAATATACATTCTGGATGACGGAACTTTTCGTATTGCGCATATGGGTGATTTGGGATGTCCGTTAACTGAAGAGCAGGCGGAACTGCTGAGCAATCTGGATGTCTGCATGATTCCCGTCGGAGGATATTTTACGATAGACGCTAAACAGGCAAAAGAGATTGTCAGACAGATTAAGCCAAGAGTTGTTATTCCTATGCATTATCGCGGAGAATCCTTCGGGCTTGCTCCTTTGGATACGGTGGATGCTTATGCGGCTCTTTGTGACGATACCGTAATATACGATAGTAATGAATTAAATATTACAAAAGAGATGAAATCACAAACGGCAATATTGACACTGAAAAATAAGTCATATTGAAAATTTAAAACGCAAAACTGACGGAATAAGGTTGAAATTGCTGAAAATATAGAATTCATAAGCGTGTTTAACTGAGTGCAAAATTCTTGAATTGGAAGGACTGTATTTGCTGAACTGCACCCCAAATGCAGACAGACTGGAATTTTGGGGTTGCAGTTCATTTTTATTTTAACCGGATTTATTCGTGCTCTGTTTCATAGTTGATTTCGGACAGCAGGCCGTTAACTCTCAAGTTGGCAAGACTGGTTAACTATTCGTGCGGTATATAATACATTTCGTGCGGTAGATGGTTTGTTAAAAGTCATATATGATACTGTTTTATTACGGGATTATGAACTGATAACGGATATGATTTATAGAACAGTTAATCGCGGCCGTAATCAAATTCTATAATAAACGGAGGGACAAAATATTGATAAGACTTGGGAAAAGGAGACTACTAAGTTTATTCATGGCAGTATGTATGGTATTTACCTTGCTGCCCATGAACAACATGAGGGCTATGGCAGATGAGTCCTGGACTGAAGGACTGCAGGCAGATGAAGCCGGAACAGAAGGATATAATGAAGGTGGTGATGAAGCAAAAACCGCAAGCGGACCGGCCATTACCATGATCACAGATGGAGCTGTGGAATATTATGATTTATGGGTTGGAGGAATACAGGTTACAAGTGAAAATAAAGACAATATTACCGGTTCGGGAATTGAAAAGGGTACAGTCACTTATGATCCCGATAATTGTATCCTTACACTTAATGGCGCAACCATAAAAGGTTCAAAATCCGATGAAATTAGCGGTACTATTTATAAATACGGCATATGGTTTTGGGGTTACTTAAAAATAAACCTGATGGGCAGCAATGAAATAATAGATGAAAGTGGAAGTAATACAATCAGTTATGGCATCTATACAACACACACACTGACCATAACAGGCTCAGGCAGCCTTAATGTTAGTGTCAGTACCACAGGCAGTACAAGTTTATGCTATGGAATAAAAGGCACAACCGGTACCATAATAGATGGCGGAAATATTAATGTTTCTGTTCAATCTGACGGAGACGCGACTGGTATATGTGGAGACAATGTGACAATATCCGGTGGAATTGTTACGTCAAATGCAACCACTGCATCTAGTGAAGTTGATTTTGTTAACGCCATATATGCAGAAAAGAATATTAACATAAGCGGAGGTACCGTTATTGCAACCGGAACAAAAATGAACGGTTCTTACCCGGCGGCTTATGGCTTTGGAGGATCAAACGTTAATATTACAGGCGGAACTGTTACCGCCAAAGCATACGGATACAACGGAAATAGTGATATTGCGGCTGTAAATGCAAAATTTACGTTTTCTAACGGTTCAGTCAAAGCCGGTACTGATTCAGATGGGTCAGTGCTAAATGACTATGATAATTCGAAATTGTCAAAATACAGGTATTTAAGCTATGAAATAAGTCCTGAAGCCGCCAGTGTGAATGAGGCTAAAAGAGTAATTGAGGGCGGAATATATACCATGGCTCAGGAAGATGCCGGTACCTCGGAAAGTGTTAGGGAAGGACTGGCGAGGCACATAAATGGTCTGTCCGCAATGAGAGAAACAGGAATAGCTGTAACGGCAGATGACATTACAATAAATTACTATACTTCTGCCATAGCAGGGACAAGCGACAGTCCGGCAGGAAAAGACGGAAGCTTTATCTTCACCGTAAGCTTAAGCAATGAAGGGGCAACGGCAACCACAGCATTCATAAGAGGAACAATCATCGCAACAGCCTATGCAGGGTTAACGGATGATCAGGCAGTGGCAGACGCAAAAGAAATCATAGAGAGAGCAACCTATACCATGATACAGTCTGTTGCCAATACTGTGGAAAGTGCCAGGAGAGAGCTGGCAGAACAGATAAATGGCCTTTCAGGAATGGATGAAACAGAAATAATTGTAACGGAAAAGGATATCACAATAGAATCCTTTACACCCGCCGAAGAGGGAACCAGTACCAATCTGGCAGGAATAGACGGAATATTCACTTTCACCGTAAAATTAAACAAGGGAAGAGAGACGGCAACCACGGAAAGTATAGAAGTAACAATTACCGCAACAGCCTATACTGGATTAACGGATGAAGAGGCGGTTGCGGCGGCTATGGAGATTGTAGTGGGAGGAACTGTCGCCGCAGATTACGATGCGGACCAGGAAGCAAAGACTGCGGCAGTACAAAAATATGTGAATGGCCTGCTGACCGGGGATTTGGCGGAAGTAACGGCAGTCGTAAGCCATAGCGGTAATAATTCATACATGGAGATGGATGGAAAGGTTACGTCTCCGGTCAGCGGATATATTGCCGAAATAGGTGTTGAAGAAGGAAATATTACTGGGGGCACAGAAAAGGTGGCAATTGCTGTGGACGGATGCTGTATCCAAATCTATGTTACCAAAGAGAAAGCTGATCGTATTGAACCGGGAGACGAACTTATGGTCAAAGTCGGTAAGAAAAATGAGAGCATTGCCGTACCGGTAACCTGTATCGGAGAGATGAACGACGAAGGTAAGGTGGAAATCACAGGAATTATGCCGGAAGGTGAATACTCAATCGGGACAGAAGTCATCTATGAGCTTACGAAAAAAACAAAGGAGTACCGGATGACAATACCGATTACCGCTCTTCATTCCGACGCCAACGGTAACTATTATGTATTGGTGCCTGAAGAGAACAATACGGTTCTTGGAGATGAGTTAGTAGCCAGAAAGATTGCCGTTACCGTGATTGATAAATCCGATACTGCGGCGGCGGTTGACGGCAGTTTATATTCTGTAAGCATTATCTCGGGAAGCAATAAGAATATCGAAGAAGGAGACAGGGTAAGGTGTGTGGAGGATGAGTAAGGTATGAAAATAAAAAGGAAGTTTTTACATACTCTCATGGCCGCAGTGATATTGACTGTCTGGGCTTACGGATTTTATTGCGGACAATATGTCAAATCGTATTTTAATTCTGTCAGTGTACGCATGCACAATGACATGCTGACAAAAGAGGATATTCTTATTGCACTGGAAAATGAGAAGATTAAAGGGACTAAAGACATTCCTGCGATTACCGCTTGGAAGCGGGTAGATGACCAAAAATTTGAATGCCGGGAATTGGCGACCACGGCAAATTTGGCTGTAATGGAATTCTGGGGAGATGTAACTCAGGTAATGCCGGTCAAGCTGTTGAGAGGAAGTATTATAACAAAAGAAGACGAAACCGGATGTATGATTGATGAAAATGCGGCTTACCGCTTATTCAGGACAAAGGATGCCGTCGGAAGAAGGCTTACTTATCGGGACAAAAGTTACCGTATCCGGGGAGTTATTCACGCAGGAGAAGATGTAATAATCCTTCCGGTTACCGATGATAAGAATTCTTTTTCAAATCTTGAGTTTGTTTACAGCAAAAAAGAGAGCGGCAAAAAGAATGTAAATGAGTTCATGGAAGAAAACGGACTGACAAAAGACTATACCATAGTGGAGGGATGTTTTTATGCACGGCTTTTACAGATCGCTTCCGGGCTGCCTTTATGGCTTTTTAGCATGGCCCTGCTGTACATGCTTGTGAAAGTCAGCAGGGAAGAAATGTTTGCTTTTTTACAAAATGCAAGTCATAACACAGTCAAAGGAAAACAAAAAGAAAAAATTATGAAATGCCTGAACATAAAGGGGCTGCTTGAAAAGGCAGGAATTCTCGCCATTTTTGTAATAGCTGCAGTGCTATTTGCAAGAATGGCGGCTGTGTTCATAACACCTGTTCCGGATCGGTATATTCCCACGAGATGGTCGGATTTTTCCTTCTGGGCCAATGAAATTAAAAAAATTCGTAAACAACGGATTGCACTGGAATATTTAGCCCCGGCAACCAGGGACATACTCCTGTTTAAGGCTGTCAGGCGCTGTATCGCATCCGGCCTCATAACTTCCGTATTAATCATAATTGCCACTTTTCATATTACAATCCGTGGATTGAAAAAAACATAATAAATCATATGTGTTATTATCCATCATTTTGCCTTTAGGGAATCAACAGCCCAATTAATATATTGACCCCATCGATTAAAAAGTGACAGTAAGTGAGTAAATTTTGCACAGGATTTTTTTGTATAGACTTGAAATTTTTTATAACTGGACGTAAAATTAAGACAATATTGATATTAAAATGTAAATATATTGGATATTGCGACAAAGGCAAACTTAGCGAAAGCTAAGGACGCAAAGCTATGGACCTTCCAGATTACGCTGATGGTTGCCAGGCTGCCCAAACCCGATATTTCAATGTCGCAAAGGCGACATTTTTTTGTTATTTGCAATAGTCATGGCAAACAATAGCTGTCGTATATGCACTTAGGTTTAAGTGACATAGTTTTGGCGGTTTATTGAACTAATCAAGGAGGGGTCAATATGAAACTCAGAACTCGGCTGTTATCTGCATTTTTAGTCATTAGTCTAATTCCGTTGCTAATATTTTCTGCCGTATCAATTTCTTCATTTTTTTTAAAATTACAAGATGATACATATAAGCTCAATGAGGGTAAATTAGAAATTGCGGAGGCAAAAATTAACTGGTTGCTGGAGGAGAATTTCAATACATTAAAAACCATCGCAGCTCAACCGTCTGTCCGGAATTTCGATGTGACCAATGTCAAAAAGAGCCTGAAGAAAGCCGCCGAAATTAATCCGGATATTGTAATATCTCTTGATAATATCAAGGGAGACCAGGTGGTAAAAAGTGATGGCGGCAATTTGACAAATGTAGGCGATAAAGATTTCTTCCGGCAGGCAATTGACGGAAATGAAAAATATATATCGGATATTTTACAGGACGAAAATACAGAAGAATTAATGGTGGTTTTGTCAACGCCTGTCCGTGATTTGAGCGACAAAATTGTAGGAGTTCTTCAGGCCGATATTCGGCTTTCCGTAATCAGCAATCTTGTAAGCGAATTATCGGTGGACGGTTCAAATATATATGTTCTTTCCAAAGACGGAAGAGTAATGGCTCATCCCAATTATGAATATGTACGGAACAGGGAAGACTTAAGCGCTTTAAATTTCGTACAGAAAGGACTTGAAGGGCAGACTGAAAGTTTGCGCACAAAAAATATTAACGGAGATAAGGTCATTGTCAGTTGCTCTTTAAATGAGCTGACCGGTTGGTTAATTATTGCTGAAACACCGGTTTCGACCGCGATGCATTCGGCTTACAGTCTCTTACATGTGTTAATGGTATTGTTCGCGTTAACAGTTATAGCGGTAGTTGTTTTTAGCCGTTACTTTTCAGGCACACTGGCCAAACCCCTTGTGGAGTTATCTTCTGTTGTAAAAGCAATTGCCGAGGGGGAACTGAAAGACGTTGAAATCAAATTAAATTCAAAAGACGAAATCGGTCAGTTATATCATAGTATTAAGGTGATGACACAAAATTTAAGGGATCTTTTGGGAAATATTCAAAACGTTTCTACAATTTTGGCATCCCAGTCCGCACAATTGTCCAAAACAACCGATGAAACAACTCAAAGTTTAACACAGGTGGTTACAACTATAAATGAAATGGCTCAAGGCAACAGCGATCAGGCTGCGTTGATACAAAGTACCACGGAGGCTATAGGCAAAGTAAACAATATTGTATCAAATGCTACGAGTGAGACAGAAAGTGCAGCCGATAAAGCCAAGGAGACTTTGGAACTTGCCAGAGAAGGCCAGAAAGCTATCGAGCGTCAAAGTCAAAAAATTGAGGAAAACAATAAATATACGACTTTCGCGGGAGAATCAATACAGGAACTTGTTGCCATGGCGGAAGAGATCCGCGATATTGTGGCTGTAATAAATAGTATTGCGGGACAAACCAATCTCCTTTCATTAAATGCTTCAATTGAAGCGGCCCGAGCAGGTGAGGCGGGAAGGGGATTTGCGGTTGTCGCTGAAGAAATACGAAAACTTGCCGAACAGTCTGGCAGTTCCACAAGAAAAATAGAAGAGATAGTCAACAGTATTAACAGTAAAATTGAGGAAGTAGTTAATCATATGAATCTTGTAAAAGAGAGTATGCACATTATGGAATCGTCGGCTGAGGATACCAGGCAAAGCTTTAATAAGATTTTTGACTCTGTCTCCCGGCTTGCTCAAATTGTCCATGATGTGTACAACGCTTTTGATGATATCAAGAGTCAGACTTGTGAAGTGAATGATCAGGCGATGAATATTTCTTCGGTAGTTGAAGAAGCATCGGCAAGTATGCAGGAGATTGCAGCTTCTTCGGAAGAACAATTGGCTTCAATGGAGACCCTGGCCCAATCCTCCGGACATTTGGAGAATATAGCTCAGGAACTGCTTGCTCAGGTTAAAAAATTTAAGGTTTAATTTTAAGCGGATATAAGCACATTTATCGGATATTTTGCTTATGAACGTTTAATATTTTATATACATTAATTTTATTAAAAGGGCCGGAATATTATAAACCGGCCCCTTTTAATTAAATATCTGGTGTTGACAGAAGAATAAAAGGTATAAATATATACTTAATGCCTTAACCCAAAATGCTTGTTTAAACGGATTGTTTCTATGAGAGCGCAGTATTTGTCCGCCAAACATATAATCAGGGCTTCTTTGCTTTTGGGAATTTCGGTGATATTCAGCGGCCACATATGACTTTTTATGGCTTCCTGCTCCTTATCCGATATACCAAAATGTTTTACGGCGTTATTGCAGGCAATATCCGGATGCACAAAACCATGCATCTTATGGGAAGGATCCTTGTCGTGCCAGTCATAGAGATATAAATCGTGAAGCATTGCCGCTTCTATAAGTTCTTTTTCGTCCGCGTTAAGATGTAATTTTTCATTAATCAGATAGCTTATCCATGCAACATTTTCGCAGTGCTCCAGTGTGGTGGTTTTGCCATGCTGAATATACCGGTCCATCTGTTTTACAACATCGGATTTATAGTAATCTTTTATTAACTCGACAAACTGCTCTTCACGAAGCTGTTTGGCTATCCTGTTTTTACGCTCAGGAAGTTTGAAAACCGCTATTCGCTGAATTGCTTTATTGTAAAAAGAATTCTGCTTATTATAGACCCGATCTACAATATCCGACATATGATTTTGAAACCCCTCATCAACGGAAGTAACATATTTCTGAAAATCCGTAAGTGATGATATTGTTAATGTGGTATCTATCGATATAATCGAAACAAGTATATAGGAAAAAATATCCAATACAGGTTCAGACAGTGTACCTAAGCCTCTGTTCACAATGGGCATCAGAACCTTCATCACCAGTATGGCCGCGGCACCAAAAGCAACGGATGTAGGAACGCTTGTCCTTCCGTTGATATTAAAAGGGACTTTGCTGTAATCCCACCACCTGGCCTTGAATATTTTTTCAAGAACCCATGAGGTGGGATATTCTAAAATCATGCTTACAATAAAACCAAGGATAAATATACCCCACCATTCTATATTTGGCAGGATACCGCTTTCGATTAAGTTATAAAGATATAAACCTAATATTGCTCCAAATCCATATATCGGGCAAATAGGACCGTAAAGAAATCCTCTGTTGGCCCACTTATGCGTACGTAAAGTGCAGTATATAGTTTCCCAAATCCAGCCGAGAAATCCGAAAATAAAAAATGCGATAATATATCTGTTCAAACCTATCAGCCCTTTTTCAGTAAAATAAATCTGCCTGATCGTTAAAAACACCTGATTTATATTGTACATCATAATCGGATATGAAAAGTCCTCTTATAATGGACAAAATTGTCAGGTGTTTTTATTCATTAATTATATCATATTCTTATACTTTATATGCAGCAACTTCCATTTGGCAGAAGAATGTCAGTTTTTTATTTGAGAATTAATATACTTATCAAACCGGGAAAAAGTATTTTCAATATTTTTCAGAAGAAGCAATACGTTTTTCAAATCATTGTAATTTTCTTCGCTGATGCCGGCCGCTTCTTCCGAACTGGCTGATACTTCTTCTGTAGTTGCCGATATTTCACTGATGTTATCAACGATTTTTGTATTGGATTTTTGCAGCTCGTTAATGCTTTCGCTGATTTTATCAACTATATTTAATAATGTCTTCATGTTGCCTTCTATATTATGGAATATATCGACACTGGATTTAATCATGCCATCCTGTTTATTAACGTTTTCTATAGACTGCCGTACATTATCTGTAACTGTTATTACCTGCTCATTAAGTTCATTAATGGTGGTATTAATATTATCAATGGAATCCCTTACCTGTTCCGATAATTTCCTTATTTCCTCAGCAACAACTGCAAACCCTTTTCCGGCTTCACCGGCTCTGGCGGCTTCAATACTGGCATTTAATGCAAGCAAATTGGTTTGTTTCGATATTCCGGCTATTATGTTGGCGATATTATGTACCGCTTCGGTCTTTTCTGTCAATTGTTTCATGGAGCTGTCGACATTGGAGTTGGAAAGAGCAATACCGGCTGAATGCTCCTGTATCTGCTTAAACAGATTAAAGCATTCGGCAATCCTGTTTTCCGATTCGTCCGCAAACTGCTTCATTTCATTTGATAGTTCCGCTGTACTGTCAATTGATTCTTGAATACTTTGGGTCATACCGGTTTGTTCCTGAATACTGTCGGCTATGGATTGCGTACTTACGGATATCTCTTTTACTGAATTATTGGAATTCTGTGTGGATTCTCCCAATTTATCAATTAATTTGTATAGTTCATCAATATCTTTTTTTACGGCCTGGGTAATATGTATTATATCTTTTAACATATCGGCCTGTTCATTCTTTTCGTCTGCCATTTTCGATATTATGTCTTTGTTAAACTGCAGTGAGCGAATAGTTGTAAAATATACAGCTATAACAGTTGCTATATATACAACCATGGTTCCCATTAATGTAGATGCGGGAAGACTGCTTTCATGGTTTAAAGGTATGTGATATATACAATTAATAATTTCAATTATTATGGAGGTTACCGAATATATTGTGATTAATCTTTTATTATATCGCTGTATGAGCGAAGCCAGAATAACAATTGAAGAAAACAGCATCAGCTGAATATCCTCAAATACTGTGACACACAGAAAAGACAAATAGTATAATGTTAATGCATAGTAGACAAATTTTTTTGATCCTTTTATATTCAGATAAGTTACGACAGTAATAATTCCAAAAACAATGCTTGTTATTATCATTGAAACAGATAACGTTTTAAAGTTGCCTTGTTTAAATTCGAAAATGCTGAAAGCGATTACCAGGAAATAGTATATACTCAGTTCTATGGTTAATAGCCGGTTTATTACTTTCAAACTTTCTGTTTCATCTGTGAATCTGTAAACTTTTCCGGAGTTTTCCATAACTACATCTCCCTTTTGTTTTTTTAATGTTAGAGAATATTATGTAAATATTTATATTTATTTTTTATATTAATACTTATGTAAAATAAGATCAATTATATATTTCAATTTGGAATTAATTATTTATTACTAGTTTTCGTGGCTGTATACCATTGAACCGGACCATAAGAAACAGAGTACCACTGTGAATGAACTCATTGCCTTTACGAAAGAATATTCTTTTTAAATTATTGTTTTTTGCCGAATAGGGTGTATTATGGTAGTTTGAAAGCAAAATTGATATGACCATGGAGGGATAAGATGCATTTCTTGGATAAAAGAATACAGGTGATATGTAATGAGCTGAAGAAATTATCAGTTGTGCAAAGCATACCTGTGGAGGAGTTCTGGTATAAGAAGGGCAATTATGTTTTTCCGGAAGATGCGGACAAAGCTGAAGAACCGTGGGAGAGATTTGACAGCAAAACAATGCACTGGTACGGACCGGACAGGCACTATTGGTTTCGTACACAATTTAAGGTTCCCGAAAGTTTTGCCGGAAAGAGCCTGTGGATACATGTAAAAACCCAGATTGACGAGTGGGATGACGGGAAAAATCCGCAGTTTTTACTCTTTGTTGACGGGATCGAAACCCAGGGTATAGATATGAATCACAGAAAAGTGCTTATAACAAAGGAAACCGAAAAGGATAGGACCTATAAGCTGGATTTGCAGTCCTATACCGGTACGCTCCATTCGGAGTTTAATCTGATTGTGGAGATACAGCAGATCGATCCCGAAATAGAAGGGCTTTATTATGATATCAGCGTACCGTTGAGCGCGTTCCCCAGAATGGGGAAAGAAGACAAGGCCAGACTGGCAATTGAAGATATATTGAATAACACGATTAATTTGTTGGATCTGCGGACTCCATATTCCGAGGCGTTCTACAAAAGCATAAAAGAAGCACGGGCTTATATCAAGAAGGCCTTATATGAAGATAAGGCAGGTTTTGATGATGTAATCGCAACCTGCATCGGTCATACCCATATCGACGTGGCATGGTGGTGGACCGTAGAGCAGACCAGAGAAAAGATCGGGCGGAGTTTTGCAACAGTTCTGAAATTAATGGAGGAATATCCGAATTATAAATTTATGTCCAGCCAGCCGCAGTTATATTCCTTCCTTAAGGAGCGCTATCCGAGGCTTTATGAAAAGGTGAAGGAAAGGGTGAAAGAAGGACGCTGGGAACCGGAAGGAGGTATGTGGGTTGAGGCAGACTGTAACCTGACTTCCGGTGAGTCGCTGGTTCGCCAGTTCATGTATGGAAAGCGTTTCTTCAAAGAAGAATTCGGAGTTGATAATCGAATACTCTGGCTTCCGGATGTTTTCGGATATTCGGGAGCTTTGCCGCAGATTATGAAAAAATGCGGTATAGATTATTTTATGACGACGAAACTTTCCTGGAATCAGTTCAACAAGATCCCTTACGATACTTTCATGTGGAGGGGAATAGACGGGACGGAGGTACTGACTCATATGATTACCACTCTCGGAGTGGGGCAAAGTACACAGAATTTCTTTACGACCTATAACGGAATGCTTCATCCGGATTCAATCATGGGTGGTTGGGAACGCTATCAGAATAAAGATATTAATAATGATATCCTGGTATCCTACGGTTATGGGGACGGCGGCGGCGGCCCTACAAGAGAAATGCTGGAAACCTCCATCCGTATGGAAAAAGGAATTATCGGAATTCCCAAGGTTCGTCAGGAGTTCGTCGGCAGATATTTTGATGAGTTATATCAAAGAGTAAAAGATCATAAGCGGCTTCCTACCTGGGAAGGGGAGCTTTACTTTGAGTACCACAGAGGAACCTATACCTCCATGGCAAGAAACAAGCGTTCCAACCGTAAATCGGAATTATTGCTTATGGATCTGGAGCTTCTTGGAGTGCTTGCTCAGGGAAAGATACCTTACCCTAAGACTGAACTGGATGCGATGTGGAAGACGGTTCTTCTGAACCAGTTCCATGACATCCTGCCGGGTTCTGCCATCAAAGAAGTATATGAGGTTACCGGGAAGGAATACGAAGCCTTGTCAAAACAGGGCCATAAACTGATTGATGAGAGGTTGAAAGTTCTTATAAACGGGGGAGAAGCCGTAACCATATTCAATACCCTTGGTTTTACCCGGAACGATATTGTCACTTTGCCGGAGCTTAATGCGGAAGGCTTAAAGGATGCCGATGGAGCAATCTATCCGATTCAGAAGGCTTCAGGAGCTTTGATAGTCTATGTGAAGGGTCTTCCTTCGAAAGGTTATAAATCTTTTGAGCTTGTACAAAAGCTTCCTAAAGAAATGAACTCGCCTTTTATACTCAAAGACAATACTTTGGAAACTCCGTTCTATAAGGTAACCATAGATAAAAACGGACATATAACCTCCCTGTATGATAAAGAAAATGACAGAGAGATTATAAAGCAGGGCAAGGCGGCAAATCTTTTCCGCATGTATGAAGACAAGCCCATATACTATGATAACTGGGATATCGATATCTACTATACCGAAAAATACTGGGATATACTTGATGTAACACGCATGGAGTGGACAGAGTTAGGTTCGGTTCGCGCGACATTGGAGATTGAAAGAAGCTTCAGTAATTCTGTCCTGAAACAGAAGATTCATTTTTATGCAGACAGCAGGAGAATTGATTTTGAGACCTATGTTGACTGGAAAGAGCATCAGCACCTGTTGAAGGTTCACTTCCCGGTGGATATTCATACCGATGAAGCAACTTTTGACATACAGTTCGGTAATGTGACAAGAAAGGTTCATAAGAATACCAGCTGGGATCAGGCAAGATTTGAATGCTGCGGCCAGAAATGGATGGACTTATCCGAGGGCCATTATGGCGTAAGCCTTTTAAACGATTGCAAGTACGGACATTCCGTAGATAATAGCAATATGGCTTTGACTCTGATAAAATCCGGTATTGAGCCAAATCCCACTACGGATCAGGAAGAACATTTCTTTACTTATGCTTTATACCCTCATAAGGAGAGCTTAAGATACAGCGATACGATTCAGGAAGCGGCAAAACTGAATCAGCCTGCCCTGACCGTTCGCGGCGGCAAGCCCGGCTTACAATTCTCGTTCGCTTCCGTAGACAAGAAGAATGTTATACTGGAGACGGTAAAACAGGCTGAAGATGGGGATGGCATCATCCTTAGATTGTATGAAGCGGAAAATGCGGCAACAAAAGCTAAAATTACTTTGTCTGCTGACTATACAATCGATGAGGTATCGGAATGCAATCTGATAGAGGAGTTTATTAAAAATATTCCTTCAGATAAAAACTCATTTGAGATTGCAATCAGACCTTATGAGATAAAAACTTATCGTTTAAAATTGAAATAATGTTTTCCTTGAAATTAAAATCACTGGATTTCCTGATTTCTGGGAAACTTCCGTCTACATGATTTGCAATTGATAATATGCGTTTGTTTTTACCTCCCGGTAACAAAAATTTGGAACCGGGAGGTTCTTGCTTTATATGAATTAATTACTGGTTTTATATGGTTTAATTTTTGTATTTGTATTTTTGCGTCTCATGATCTGGAAATCTAATTAAATTTTTCTCATTTCTCAGGCAATCAAATCAGTAAGTTAGCGGAGTTCTGTGTTCTTATTTTAGTCTGCAGATTTCAGAAGCGTTCATGGTTGGGTTGAAGACAATGGCTATTTCTGTCAACAGGTGATTAGATAATCATCTAATTATTTGATAGAAATTTATTAAATATCTATTGACATTTATCTAATATGATATTAGAATTGCGTCTAACAAGAAATTAGATTTGCAACTAACAATGTTAAACCTCATATTATTGAACAAATTACTTATTGTATGGAAAGGATTGAGAACATGAACAAGGTAGGATACAGGGATATTTTGCGCCAGAAAGAATACGTAAAGTTAATTATTGCCAATGTTATTAACCGTTTTGGAGATTCCGTTGATTCCATTGCATTTGTATGGCTTGTGTATCAGGTAACAAACAGTGCGGCATGGTCGGCCATAATATTCGGTGTGAACAGGATACCGACAGTATTTCTGCAGCCTTTTGCAGGTGCATATATTGAGCGCTTAAAGAAAAAAAGAATCATGGTGGTTACCGATATTATAAGGGGCTTATGTGTCGGGTTTATAGCTATGGCATATGCCATGGGCTTCCTTAACAGGTGGTATATTTTGCTGGCAACCCTGATTATTTCTTCGGCAGAAGCGTTCAGAGAACCGGCATCAAGTGCCATTGTCCCGAAGCTGCTTGACCAGAAGTATTATGAGTTCGGCTTATCCTTAAACAGAAGTGCAAGCAGTATAGTGGAACTGGTTGGCTTAAGTGTGGCAGGTATAATTGTTGCCAAGCTTTCAGTTGCAGGTGCAATATTTATAGATATGGCGACTTTTTTCATGTCAGCCTTTGTATTGTCCTTAATCAGGGTAACAGAGGAAGCTTTGTCAAAATCCGAAATAAATGCCGGGAAATATATTGATTCATTAAAGGAAGGCTTTGTATATCTTAAAAAGGATGCGTTTCTGAGATATTTTGTAACACTGGCGTTATTCTTAAACGCTGTACTTGTACCGTTTAACAGCCTGCTTGCGCCGTTAATCAGTGAAGTATTGCATCTGGGAGAACTTATGCTGTCCGTGGTCAGCACATCCTTATCTGTGGGAATGATAATAGGAGCCGCACTGTATCCATATATAGGAAACAGATTGGGCAAAAGAGTGATAGTTGTATCAGGCGGCTATTCCGTTGGGCTGTATTATTTTACATTCATTATAGCCGGGCATTTTATTACATATGATATTGCAAAGTACATATTAATAGGAATTCTTTCCGCAGTTGTTGGGGCGGCCATATCGGTTATGTCCAGCATGACCGGCGTGGAATTCATGAAAAATGTAAAAGAAGAATACCTGGCTCGAAGTTCTTCTTTATCAAATGCCTTATGTACGGCGGCAATGCCTGTAACATCGTTCGTTATAAGTGCCGCAGCAGGCTTTACATCGACCGCCGTTCTGTTTATAATAAGTGGTGTACTGGATATTGTTATATGTACCGTATTGACAAGAAAAAAATATTTTATGGAATTTGATAAAGAAAGAATTGGAGATGCAGGTAATGACGAGGCTGAAGGTCGCACAGAAGGTCAACATGATGGAGGAAGCGTACATGCTTCTGTATCATTGGATAAATAATTTTGATTATGAACAAGTGAGAGACAGATATAAAGATATATACAGTGACGATTCGGATAATTTTAATCGTAAGTTTGATCTTATTCTGGAGATGCAGGATTATGTGGTTCATCATATAAAAACGGACAGGGAACTGATAGAGTATTATTTCAAGGAGAGAAATCCGAATTTCTGTACACTGGCATCTCTGGCCCTTTTGTTGGACTTCGGCAAATCGTCGGATGTTATACCCCCTTATGAGGAAAGAATCAGGTCTTTAAGCCTGAAGGACAGGATTTCCTTGTTTGCTTCCAATATAAACGATGAAGAAGTGTCGGGAACTTCACCGGACAAGCTGGCCTGTGAGGCGGATCTCATAGCTTTTCTTGATGCCGCCTCTCTGGACGCAGAAACCAGGTGGGAAACTGTTAAAATATTCAACAATCAGGAAAAATATTATAATGAAGCAGCCGGCATAATGAATGAAACTATGAAGTTGCTGGAGGATAAGTATGGCAATATAATAAATGAGATGGCCCGTCAATTTTACGATTACTGGATGGGCTGCACGGAAAATATGGATGTTATCGAAACGCTGCGTGACAAATTCAAGATTACATGGGAAACAAGTGAAGCAGGGTGTTTGTTTATTCCGGTGATATTTTCTCCGTATCAGATTTCCATTGCCATGAAACCTAATAACAGGGATGAAATGGATTTAATCAGAATAGGGATAGCAATAGATAAGCGCTTTGTATTATTGTCCGACGGAAAACTGAAAAAAGAAGATGTTGTGGAAATAGGCAAGCTGCTTAGTGATAAAAGCAAGGTGGATATTCTTGAATTGGTGAGCAAAAGGCCTTATTATGGCAAGGAACTGGCCAATGCCATGGCATTGTCGACAGCCACCATATCATATCATGTAAATGCTCTGCTTAAGGTAAACTTTTTAAAGGCGGAAATTATATCCAACAAGGTATATTACAGTATAAACAACGAGATGATATCAGCCCAGCTCGACGGAATTAAAGAATTTTTTGACGGAGCAAAAAATAAATAATCTCTGTTATATCATATTGTATATGTTCTGTTTGAAAATCAAAATGCTATAGCCGAGGGGAGAAGCCTGCGGCACATGGTTATTATTTGCTTCTATGATTTTTGCTTCTATGAAATATAATTTTCTGCTCTGTATGAACCGTATCACAGATGGTATACTATATGTTGTTATCATGGTGCGGGCTGGTTCCCAAATGAAAACGAATGAAATAATTATTCCTATGTTGCCAAAAATTAAAGAAGCGTTTATAATGTAAAAGACGGAGCATGTGCTCAGATTTATGGCAATTTTATTATAAAGAATTTCTATGAAGCCGGGAATTCTTCCTTGTAAATTTGAAGAAAGTATTATCTTGGGCAACCACAGAAAATAATTACAGAAAAGGACGGGATATAAAATGAAATTTTTTATTGATACCGCAAATGTTGAAGAAATAAGAAAAGCATACGAGATGGGTATAATCTGCGGAGTTACGACAAATCCGACCCTTATCGCAAAAGAAGGAAGAGATTTTAAAGAAGTTATTGCTGAAATCGCCTCCATTGTTGACGGCCCAATAAGCGGGGAAGTAAAAGCAACGACAACCGATGCTCAAGGCATGATAGAAGAAGGCAGACAGATCGCTGCAATACATCCGAACATGGTCGTTAAGATTCCGATGACGGCAGAAGGCTTAAAAGCGGTTAAGGTTCTTTCCGCAGAGAATATCAAAACAAACGTAACCCTGATATTTACAGCCACACAGGCACTTCTTGCCGCAAGAGCCGGGGCTACTTATGTATCGCCGTTTTTGGGAAGGCTGGATGACATTTCAACACATGGCATTGAATTAGTCCAAACGATTGCCGACATATTCCGGGTTCATGATATTAAAACCGAGATTATTGCAGCAAGCATCCGCCATCCAATTCATGTGATTGAATGCGCACTTGCCGGCGCAGATATTGCGACCGTTCCGTATAAGGTATTTGAGCAGATGATAAATCATCCTCTGACCGACATCGGTATAGAGAAATTTAAACAAGATTATTGCAAAGTATTTGGCGAATAAATCCGGGTTAAGATAATAATTTGAGATTTTCATTGATAAAACGGCTCCGAGTCCAGTGATAAATTGGTTCAGAGCCGTTTTAACTTGCTTTCCTTTTGAATACACTTCTAATTTCTGCACGTTCGGCTGTTCGACCGAATAAATTCAGACAATTCTGTTTTATGGTATATTTAATATTATATAAATTAAATTTATATCTGCTTGACATAATAAACCAATTGATTATAATAAAACTGTAAGTGTCTTTGTCACATCTTGGATGACTAATCCTTCTTTTGTAAATCTTTAATTTAAAAATTTTATAATATATGATAGCGAATTTTATTTATCTGTGATTTTCCTGAGACAGAATTATAATGAATTGTTTTGTAAAGAAATGTATATTTGCGTAAATTTGTTTATTGGTTTGAGCGCTGATATAAAGAAATAAATATCATTTTTAGTACATATATATTTGGCAGAGGGGTTTGTACCATAAAGGTTAAAGAACGGGCAAGGTTATAACGGAAAGAGTATCGGATGCAGTTGACGTAAACGGTCCTGGCCTATATTGAAACAAAATACAAAACGTTTGAAATAACTGTAAAATATTTTATTTTGCAGGTATCATTAATATATGAGAATGTTTTGTATTTAATAAGTTAAGAAATTTAAATAAAATAAATTATAAATATAAGGAGGCTTAATCTTATGAAATTGAGGAAAATCTTATCCGTATGCACATCTTTGGTACTCTTGCTTGTAATCTGTTCAAAGGCCGGCCGTGCCTATGCCGCTTCAAATGTAATTGACTTTGAAGACGGTAAAGTACCGGAAGGAATTTTTATGGCAACACTTGAAGACGGTTCACCTGATGGCGATCCTTCAATCCTGTCTGTTGTCGATTATAACGGTTCAAAGATGTTAAAGATTGACACACAGGAAAACGGCACACCCAAAGTAAAATTTGATATGCCTACATTGGTCGGCGCCGATGCTTTCACCAAAGTCAGAACGATTGAGTACGATATTATTATTGAGCAGCCTAGCGGCGATGTGGCGGGCTGGAACGGCGGAACCGTAGGAGCTACTCCGACCGGTGCAAGCGGCTGGACAAACGGAACAGAGTGGACAATTGAAGAGTATAATAACAGTGCTACTGCCGTTAAGACTTTAAAACATACATTAACCGATGATCTTGCGTTTACCGACAGTTCCAAAGCATTCTTCATGTTCATGAACTGGGCCAATAACGGAACCGATATTTATCTTGATAATATCAAGTTCTATGATGCAGACGGCAATCTTGTACCGTTAGCCGGCGCTGTTGCTGATACCGCAACTGCCGAAGCAACTGCAGAAACTGCAACAACTCCTAAGACAGGCGTTGAATCCTATGCGGTACTCTATTTAATCGGCTCCGCATTAATGGCATCCGGCATAGTTGCAACAAAGAAACATAAAAATGAAAAATAATTACATATGATTTGAATATAATCATTAAGATTCGGATCGTTTTGAAGTAACGGTACATAAAATCGTAAAATTTATTTAAGTAATAAGAGAGAGCTGCCGCTTGGCGTTTTGAAAAAGCTGGGTGACAGCTCAGTTTTTTTATAAAATTATTTGCATTTATGATAGAATTGGTGCCATAATATTCAAGAAACATATGCAAAGTTCTGGCGAGCATTACATTTTGATGAAAGTGAGGCATTTATTTTATGAAGCTGGTTATTATTCGTCATGCGGACCCCGATTATTCGGTAGATTCTCTGACGGAAAAAGGCTGGAGGGAGGCGGAACTTCTTTCGGAACGGATTATTCGTATGGATGTGAAGGAATTCTATACGTCTCCGTTGGGAAGAGCAAAGGATACGGCATCGGTTACCCTTAAAAAGTTAAACCGGGAAGCCATAGAACTTCCCTGGCTGAGAGAATTTGACGCGCCCATTATAGATCCTGATACGGGAAAAGAACGGATACCGTGGGATTTTCTGCCCGGCGACTGGACCAGGATTCCGGAGTATTATGATAACAACCGGTGGTATACGGTTCCGGTTATGAAAGAAGGACATGTCTATGAAGAGGCTTTACGGGTTTATAACGGTATCGATGAAATACTGAGAAAAAACGGGTATGAACGGGAGGAAAATCTTTACCGAGCCGTTAATCCCAATACAGATACCGTTGTTTTGTTCTGCCATTTTGGCGTGCAGTGTGTTATCTTAAGCCATCTGCTTGGCATCTCGCCTGTCGTTTTGTGGCATGGTTTTTGTGCCGCACCTACTTCAGTGACAACTTTAATAACGGAAGAAAGAAGAAAAGGTATTGCTTATTTTCGGGTGAACTCTTTTGGTGACATATCTCATTTGTATGCAGCGGGTGAACCTCCCGCCTTCGCGGCAAGATTTTGTGAAACTTATGATAATTGGGATGAAAGGCATGATTAAACGGCTTGCCTTTTTGGGGCTGCGGCATATAAGTGCGCTGTTTTTTTATCCGGACATTTTGTTACAAGAATGTATAATAATATCCGATATTTAAAATTATATTCTTTTGACCATGACAATTATAGTACGAATATTTTTTTGTTCGATTTATATTAAATGCCCTGTGGCCTATTTTCTGTATGGCTTAATATAATACTTAAGCTTTATTGTAATTGGAAACCATGTTATAATTAAATATATAAGAAAAGACGTTTGCTTGTTGCTGAGCTGTACAAGGAGAATACCAATACATTAAATGTCATTAAGGAAGGGAAATATTTATGAAAAAAAGAGAAAGAAAAAATAAATTAAAGGATAATCCGATAATACTGGCATACAAAATAGCCTTGTTATTTATGTTTTTTGTAATGCCTGTTACAGCCTGGCAGGCAGGCCGGAAATCGGTGGAAAGAAAATGGGCGGAACGGAAAAATAAAAATAATAAATTAAATTCCAATAAAATTGAATAAATCAAATTTTGACATATCGATTAAAACCGAACGATGTAAGAGAATCTCCTGGGATCAGGAGATTCTTTTTCTGTCTGATTTAAAAGTTGAATTGCTTGCCTATCGTTTAGTTACCGACCCGTGGTATGGCCGACTGTCTTTCGATGATTTCCAGGTCCAGTACTTCCTTTTTTTCGGAAACCGGTTCATTGTTAATCTGTTTCATAAGCAGTTCAAATGCGTGTTCCGCTTTTTTCGGAATATTTTGTGAAATGGTAGTAAGTTTGGGGCAGCAGAAAATAGAAGCTTCTATATTATCAAAGCCAACAATGGATAAGTCGTTTGGAAGTACGTATCCGTTTAAGCGGGCACCTTCTATGATTCCAATTGCCATTATGTCTGCGGTGGCAAATACGGCAGTAATTTCTCCTTGTCGTTTGCTTATTTCCCGACCAACGGCGATACCCATGTCATAAACCGGCATATAAGGGAAGATTAAGGATTCCTGGAATTCTATATTTGCCTCCTTAAGAGCATCCTTATAGCCCCTGAAACGTTGATTTACAACGCTTTTTACGTTTTCGTCCTCAACAGGGCCTGCAAATGCAATTTTGGTGTGTCCAAGACTTATCAGGTATTTTGTTGCGATATAACCTCCTTTATAATCGTCGATGCCTACACTGAACATATCCGGATTATCCGAATAGCTGTCTAAAAAGACCATAGGCAAATCATTTTCGGACAGAATTTTATGAACTATATGATCATAATAGGGAAGTAAAAATATTGCTCCGTCCATATTCCAGGTCTTAAGCAGGGTTGAAATGTCCGCGGCATGGCTTACAGAACGTATCATGGCATAATATCCTTTTTTTCTGACCAAATGTTCAAAAACACCGATTAATTCGCTTAAATACGGATCCTTGAAAAAATTATAATCGCCTTCTCCCAGTGGTACAATTATTCCGATAATTTTGGTCGATTTTGCAACAAGGCTTTTTGCGGTCAGGTTGGGGACGTAATTTTTCTTTTTGAGCAGTTCTTTTATCAGTTCTATATTTTTTTCGGAAACTTTAGAATAATTGCCGTTTATAACATTATAAACAGTCATTACACTGACGCCGGCTTCGGCCGCAACTTCTTTTATAATGGACATGCATTTCACCCCTTCTTTTATTATATCGATTATCTAAAGATTGGCAAGAAAAATGTAATTAGGGGATTTATATGAAGCAAAAGCGGATTATTAATATGCCATAAGTTTTCATAGTAAAAAACCGTTACCTTATAACTATGGCCATCTAATAATCATAGTCCAGTTTTGCGTGGTATAGCGATATACTAATGTTTCGCGTGGTATAACGATATACTAATATATAAGTTTATTTAAATCAAATCTTAATTATGAATATAACCCAAGTTAGTTAAATTGTCAATAAATTAGGTGTCTGATAATATAAATTATGTGCATATACAATAGTTAAATTTTAGATTATATGGTAAATCATATTGACAATATACAATATAAGTGGTATGTTTAAATTGGTTTAGCGATAAACCTACAAATAAATTATGGGGAGGAAAAACAATGAAAAAAATAGGTTATGTAGTATTTATGCTTATTATTGTTTTCTCGCTAACGGGGTGTAAAAAGAAAGTGACAGCAAAGTTCGAAGACGACCTGAAATGGGATGAAAGTAAACAGGAGTATGAATTTGAAAAAGGAGCAAAGTTAAAACTTTGGACGGATAACGAAGCTTATGCGACAAAAGTTATCGAACTTTGGAACGAAAAATATCCTGATGTTCCTCTGACATGGGAAAATGTTGGCTCTACGGATGTGGCAGAAAAGATGAAACTTGACGGCCCTGCAGGATTGGGTGCAGATGTTTTTTACATACCTCATAACAGTGTAGTGGATATGAGAGAAGCAGGACTGCTGTTTCAGATTCCTGAACGTGATGAGGCGTATTTCAGGGAATTGATGCAGGATTCTGCGGTAGCGGTAACTTTATATGAAGACAATATGTATGCCGTTCCTTCCAGCGTAGAGAATATCGCTCTGGTATATAACAAACAAATTCTTGCCGCCCTTCCTACTTTACCGACCGTCCTTCCTTTGACGGCTACCAATCTTTTGGAGCAGATTGAGAGGGACGAGATTTATCTGGAAGAGCTGCTTGCCGGTGTCGCTTCCTGGGGTAATAATTTTGCCGGAACGGGAGCGGATATTCCTTACATGGAAGACAGATTTGAGGACCAAGCAGAGGATAAACACACTATTTTGGCTTGGCAGCTTTATGATGCATATCACAACTATTTTCTGCTGACGAGAGACGGATATCGTGTATTCGGTGAAGACAACAACGATCCTACAAAATTTGATATAACGTCACCTCAGGTTACTTCATCAATCAAATCTGTAACGGGAGATTGGTACGGCAATAAAGACGGTTCAAAATTATTCCCCGGATTGGCTACAATTCAGGATATGGGCTGGGATCAGGGACCGGCACGTTTCCAAAAAGGTCAGGTTGCCATGACTTTCACAGGACCATGGATAATGTCCGATATTAAGAAAAATTTTTCCGAATGGGTTGAAGAAGGCAAGTTCGGTTTGACCGCAGATACCAAAATTTCTGACATTTTCGGGGCAAAGAAAATGCCTCGTTTCAATAATGACCAGCAACCTGTTACATTCTCCGGAGTTCAGGTTACAGGTATGAACATTTATACTGACTATCCCAATGCGGCAATGAATTTAATGAGGTTTTTGACCAGCGACGAGGTAATGAATGCGGTTTACAATGTTCTGGGCAAGATACCGGCTGTAAAAGATTCCGAAAGCATACCGGGGCTGAATGAGGATGAAATCAGCCAGGGCTTTTTAAGTCAGGCAGCTTATTCCCATGCAATGCCTGTAATTCAGGAAGGCAACTATATGTGGGATCCTCTTCGTGACGTATGGACCAATATCTTTGACGAAAAAATGTCCATTGAAGACGCGCAGGCCAAATCGGAACAGGATTATGAGAACATTCTGGCGAATGCGGGCAGGAGCACAAATTAAATTAGAAAAAATGACTCGATTAATTCCATAGAAAATTAGAGGGCAATACTTATTACACAGGGTATTGCGAGATCTTCGGTAAGGTTTTGCAATGCCCTTTTTTTAAAAAGATAAGGGGATATTATATGAGGAGCAGAAAAAATTCACTAAAGTGGTGGCAAAAAATAATAGGTCAGAGAATGACTTCCTCGGGCTGGCTTTCGTTCTTTGTATTCGGCTTGGGCCAGCTAAGAAATAAGCAAAAAGGAAAGGCATTGTTTTTCTTTGCGTTCCAGTTCATATATGTTTTGGTAGAGATTCTTACCAGTTCACTGGTATCGCCTGTTATACCCGGACAGCCGAAATATTGGGGTTACGGGTTTTTCAGAAGAAGTCTTTACGGCTTTATAACATTGGGAGAAACTACCGGCGGGAGATTCCGTGATAATTCTCCGGTTCTTATGATTGAAGGAATTTTGGCAATATTTCTTCTTTTAATACTTGCGGTAATATGGCTGTTAAACATAAAGGACGCCAACGAAACGTACATAAAATATAAAAGTACCGGACAGGTACAGTCCTCAAAAGAATTCTACAAACAGGTATTCGAGACAAGTTTTGCATATGTTGTGGGCGCTCCGGCTTTAATTATGTTATTGTTTGTTACCATCCTGCCGATAATTTTTTCCTTCCTGATTGCCTTTACGAACTGGGATGCCTATCATAATCCGCCGGCAGACTTAATAGATTGGGTCGGATTCTCCAATTTTGGGGATATTTTAAAACTTCCCGGCTGGAGAACCACATTTTTTGGGGTCGCCGGATGGACTGTAATTTGGGCTTTGCTTTCTACGCTTACCACCTTTTTCGGAGGTTTATTCCTGGCTGTTATTATCAATAACAAAAGAGTGGTATTTAAAAGAATATGGCGTACTATTTTGATTCTGCCATGGGCAATTCCCAGCATGGTGTCTTTGCTGGTATTCAAAAATTTTCTAAACCAAACATACGGCCCGTTAAACAGGATGTTGAATGCCAATATTCCGTGGCTGAATGACGCCACATTGGCGAAAATAACTTTGCTGGTTATCAATTTGTGGCTGGGAGCCCCTTATTTCATGATGCTTATGACCGGAATGCTGACAAGCTTTGACAAAACCTTATATGAAGCCGCGAAAGTAGACGGAGCCAGCAGTATGCAAAGTTTCTGGAAAATAACGTTTCCGATTCTTCTTTCTCAGGTTACACCGCTTCTTATCATGTCCTTTGCTTCCAATTTCAATAACTTCGGCGTGGTGTTCTTCCTGACTGGAGGCGGACCAAGAAACATCGCTTATGAATATGCGGATCACACAGATATTTTAATTACCTGGATTTACAACATGACAAGGGAATTCAAGGTTTATAATATGGCATCAGTAATGTCCATCCTGATTTTCATTTTGATTGGCGGCATATCTGTGTGGAACTTCTTAAGAAGCGATGCGTTTAAGGAGGATTAATGATATGGAGAAAGTCATAAGGCCCAGACGTAAAAAGTCGGTTAAAGAACGTATCAAAGATATTCTTGCTTATATAGGTATATATGCCGTGTTAATTATCGTAGCAATATCCATATTGTATCCGGTTGTCTGGATTATAGGTTCTTCCTTTAATCAGGGGTCGTCATTGGCATCGGCAACCGCCATACCGAAGAATCCGACAATCAGTAATTACAAGCGGCTGTTTGCGGAAACTGATTATAAACGCTGGTATTTGAACACTCTGTCCATTGCGTTTGTAAATATGATAGTATCCGTACTTTTGGTGGGAACCATTGGTTATGTTTTTGCCCGTTTAAAATTTGCAGGAAAGAAAGTAGGCTTATTAACCATCCTTATCCTTCAGATGTTCCCGTCTTTCATGGGCATGATAGCCATATATGTTTTGTTTTTAAATTTCGGCCTTTTAAACAGACCGCTGGCTTTGGTACTTATCTATTCTTCAGGTCAGATACCATATAATACATGGCTCATTAAGGGGTATCTGAAAAATGTCCCTAAATCCCTTGACGAGGCTGCGATGATTGACGGTGCCAGTAAGCTGCAGATATATACAAGAATAATATTGCCCATCATGTTCCCGATCCTCACCTTTGTGGCAATAACCCAGTTTATGGCACCGTGGTTTGACTATATTTTACCCAGCTTTTTAATTTCTTCTACAAGCAAAAAGACGCTGGCTGTCGGCCTCTATGATTTGATAAATTCACAGACAAACACAAACTTTACAATGTTTGCGGCAGGTGCGGTTCTGGTCGGCGTTCCTATAGCAATTTTGTATCTGTTCCTGCAGAAATACCTTATTGAAGGCCTGAGTGCCGGCGCTAATAAAGAATAAGGACGGTGTGTGACATGGCAATAAATACTTCAAAATTATTAAGAAATAAAATTATTTATTCCGTTTATGTACGAAATCACGGCAAGAACGGTAAATTTAAAGACATCCTGGAAGATCTGCCCAGGATCAAGAAACTGGGTGTAGATATCATATGGTTTATGCCAATACATCCGATTGGCCAGGTGAACAAAAAGGGTATCGGTTGTCCCTATTCAATACAGGATTACACTAAGGTGAATCCCGAATACGGTTCAATTGAGGAGTTTAAGGAACTGGTTGATGCAATACATGATATGGGAATGCAAGCGATGATAGATGTCGTGTATAATCATACATCTCATGATGCCGTATACGTAAAGGAACATCCGGAATATTATTTTACCCGGGACGGTAAATTTGCCAATAAAGTAGCGGATTGGTCGGACGTAATTGATTTGGACTATAATCAGGCGGGGCTTTGGGATGAACAGATTAAAGCTCTGCAGCAGTGGGTTAAACTGGGGGTGGACGGCTTCAGGTGCGACGTTGCTCCGATGGTTCCCATGGAATTTTGGAAAAAGGCCAGAAGGAAAGTAGAGGAAATCAACCCCAATGTTATATTTCTGGCTGAGACGGTTCACCCGAGTTTTGTAGAGTACGTAAGAAGCAATGGATATTATATGGCTTCCGACAGCGAAACCTACGAGGCTTTTGATATTTGCTATGACTACGACACACATGGGGACTTGCTGAATTATTTCAGAGGAAAGGAAACCCTGGAAAAAGTATTGGAAAAGAAAAGGCAACAGGAGATGATTTATCCTGAAAATTATGTAAAATTAAGATTCCTGGAGAATCATGACAACCCCAGAGCGGCCCGGCTTATTCCGGATGAAACTATGCTGCGTATGTGGACTGCTTTCCTTTATTTCGAAAAAGGTGCAACATTGATTTATGCCGGACAGGAGGCAAAAGATAAACATACGCCTTCCCTGTTTGCGGTCGATCCGGTGGATTGGAGCGGATTGGATGATGAGTTTGTAAACTTCATGATAAGGCTCGGCAGGATTAAGAAGAGGAAGATCTTTTCTATGGGGGTGTATAAGATTCATCCGATGCCGGCTGATCAGGTGATCTATGCCAGCTATGTTTTAGACAATGAACTTGTGCTGGGCATATTTAACGTCGGGTTAAAATGCGGGGAGATAGACATATCCGTTGACAATCCCGTTTTTGAAATGATTAATCACATTCCCGATGGAGATTATGTAAATCTGGTCAATGATAAACCGGTTGAACTGAAAAACCGTCGTATGATGCTTGGTCAGGAACCGGTGATACTGAGCATAAATTTCTAATATAAACTTAACCGATTATACAATACACTTACACAGAGAGGACGAACTTTGCGTATGATATACAGATTAAAAACAAATCCTTGCTGCAGTCGGGAAAACGTAGTGACGGGAGATTGTTACCGTTTCACCGTGCTTACCCCATACCTAATCCGAATGGAATATAATGAAAAAGGAATATTTGAGGACCGGGCCACACAGACGGTAATCAACAGAAACTTTGAGCCGCAGAAATTTCAGGTGATTGATGATGAAAGTGGGTTGCAGATTATCACGGACGGTATTCATCTTATTTACGATAAAAAGATGTTTTCCGCAAACGGCCTGACCGTTAAGGTAAAAGGAAATCTTACCGCGTACCACAGCGTCTGGCATTTTTCCGAACCCGTTGAAGATTTGGGAGGAACGGCAAGAACTTTGGACGGAGCCGACGGACCGGTAACGCTGGAGCCGGGGCTGTTGTCCAGAAACGGCTATACGATCCTGGATGACAGCAAATCCTTAGTGATTCGGGAAGACGGATATCCCGAACCGAGAGAAAGCGATGCCATAGATATATATTTCTTCGGATATGGCAGAGATTACCGAAGATGCCTTAAAGACTTTTATCGCCTGACCGGAGCCGTACCGCTGCTGCCCAAATATGCTCTGGGAAACTGGTGGAGCAGATTTTTCTGCTATACTGAAGAAACATACAGGAAACTGATAGAACGTTTTGAAGAAGAGAAAATTCCTTTTACCGTTGCTGTCCTTGATATGGACTGGCATCTTACGAATATTCCGGTGCGCTTTGGCAGCGGCTGGACAGGTTATACCTGGAACAGAAAGCTGTTTCCCGACCCGAAGGCGTTCTTAAAATGGCTGCACGAAAAGGGATATCATGTGACCTTAAATGTCCATCCTGCTGACGGAGTAAGGGCTCATGAAGAAATGTATGAAGAGATGGCAAAGGCACTGGGAGTGGATTATCAGAAAGAAATACCGATACCGTTTGATCTGACCAATCGGGATTTTTTGGAAGCATATTTTAAGTATCTTCATCATCCCAATGAAGAAGCGGGAGTGGATTTCTGGTGGATAGACTGGCAGCAGGGAAACAGTTCCAGGGTAAAAGGGCTGGATCCTCTGTGGATGTTAAATCATTATCATTATCTTGATCTTCAGAGAAACGGAAAAAGATCCTTAATTTTATCGAGATATGCCGGTATCGGAAGCCACAGGTATCCGATCGGATTTTCCGGTGACACAATCATATCCTGGAAGTCATTAAAATTCCAGCCTTATTTTACCGCCACCGCTTCCAATGCGGGCTTTTGCTGGTGGAGTCATGATATAGGGGGACATATGTCCGGCAAAAAGGACGACGAGCTGGCTGTAAGATGGCTGCAGTTCGGTGTATTTTCTCCGATTATGCGCTTGCACAGCACAAGCAATCTGTTTGCCGGCAAGGAACCGTGGCGCTATAATCCTGTTGCCAGGGAAATAATGAACCGTTTCTTAAGGTTGCGTCACAATTTGATACCTTATATATATACCATGAATTATCTTTGTCATGCCGAAGGAGAACCGCTGATCCAGCCGATGTACTATCATTATCCGGAAAGGCCTGAGGCTTATGAGGTAAAAAATCAATACTATTTTGGCAGCGAACTTATCGCAGCACCGATTACGGATCCGATGGATTCGGAACTGAAACTGGCCGGTGTCAAGGTATGGTTACCTGAGGGGATCTATATTGATTTCTTTAACGGGAGAATATATGAGGGCAACCGCTATATGGAAATGTATCGCGGCCTGGATTCCGTTCCGGTTCTGGCCAAGGCAGGAGCCATTGTCCCGATGAGATATGAGGAAGCCTGTGACAATGACTTAAGCAATCCGGTTGATTTGAATATAAAAATATTTGCCGGAGAGAACGGAAGGTTCTGTCTTTATGAAGATGACGGGGAAAGCCTGGAATATACAAACGGCGCCTGTGTCAAAACCGATATGTATCTTAAATGGAATGAAGGGAGATTTTACATTGAGGCTGCCAAAGGACAATTAAATCTCATACCCCAAAAGAGAAACTACAGGCTGTCCTTTGTCGGTTTTGCGGACTGTGATGACATTACGGTGGAGTCGGACGGTAAAAAGATTCCTTATGTCAGGACCTATGACAGTGACAAAAATACATTGATTGTTTCTGTGAAAGGCGTAAGTGTTGCTAAAGGGCTTCAGGTTTTATTCGGCAAAAAAATAAGTATGGCAGACAATACGGTTGAAAAGGACTTGTACCGTTTGCTTGATCAGGCTCAGATTGAATATCAGTTAAAGGAAAAAATATATTTTCTGGTGAAGAATCATTCAGACAAATCAGAGATTATCTCCGAGATGCACGCGTGGAATTTAAACCATAATTTATTCGGAGTGGTGTGCGAACTTCTATTGGCAAAATAAAGGCAGACGGGAGGATAAAATGGAAATTTCGGCGGTATACCACAAAAGCGGAAGTAATTTTGTTTATGCTTATGATAAGGATACAGTGCATGTAAAGCTGCAAACAAAAATGAATGACGTGCAAAAGGTAATCCTGGTCTACGGAGACCCTTATGATTACCGGGAATACCGTGAAGACGGGAAGGAAGCTGTCTGGGTATGGCATTTTGAGGAATTGGATATGAAGAAAACAGGCAGCGACGGTATTCATGACTTTTGGTTTGCGGAACTTAAACCAAAGTGGAGAAGGCTGCGCTATGCGTTTAAGCTGGAAAGCGACAATATATGGTATCTGTATGGAGAGCGTCATACAGGAAGAATAACTGAAAATGACTCAAAATTACACAGACCGATGAACTTTTTTTCTTTTCCGTATATAAATCCGGTTGACGTATATCAGGCTCCGGAATGGGTGAAAGATACGATATGGTATCAGATTTTTCCGGAACGGTTCGCCAACGGTAACAGGGATAACGATCCTGAAAACACAAAGAGTTGGGATGAACCTTTAACATCGCCGACCGATTTTTACGGAGGAGATTTGCAGGGAATAATCGATCATTTGGACTATTTAAAGGAGCTGGGGATAAACGGTATCTACTTGACGCCTATTTTTAAATCAAAGTCCAACCATAAATACGATACGGTGGATTACATGAGTATAGACCCTCATTTCGGCGATGAGGAAACCTTAAAAGAGCTGGTTAAAAAAGCTCATGCCTTAGGCATTCGGGTAATGCTTGATATTGTATTTAACCACAGCGGATTTTACTTTGACAAATTCCAGGATGTCGTAAAGAACGGCAGGTCTTCACCGTATAAAGACTGGTTTCACATTCGGGATTATCCGGTATATGACATAAATCAGAAACTGGTGTCATCAAGGCAGTTAAAATTTGATACCTTTGCCTATACGCCGTCGATGCCAAAATTAAATACGGAAAATCCGGACACCAAAGAATACCTTCTAAATGTTATCCGGCACTGGAGCGATGTGGCACCGATCGACGGATGGAGACTTGATGTGGCAAACGAAGTGGATCATCAGTTCTGGCGGGAGTTCCGAAAAGTTGCGAGAGAGAAGAATCCGGATGTTTACATAGTCGGTGAGGTTTGGCATGATGCCACCCCATGGCTTATGGGAGACCAGTTTGACGGTGTTATGAATTATAACCTTTATCACGCCATGACGGATTACTTCGTACTTAACCAGCTTAACTCGGAAGAATTCGCCTGGGAAATCCAGAGGCTGTGTTTTCAATACCCTACGCATGTAAGCCGTCATATGTACAATCTTATTGACAGTCATGACACTCCCCGGTTTCTTTATCAAACCGGCGGGAAAAAAGAATTGCTGAAACTGGCTTATGTGTTTTTGATGACTTATACGGGGGCTCCGTCAATATATTACGGCGATGAAGTCGGAATGACCGGAGGTCAGGATCCGGATTGCCGCAGACCGATGATTTGGGACGAAAAAAAGCAGGATACGGAGCTTTTAAACTTCATGAAAAAGTTAATCCGGTTACGTAAAGAACACCGGATTCTAAGAAACGATGGAGATATCCGCTTCCTGCCTTCCGATAATCCCGACCTTTTATTGTATCAGAGATTTGCGGAAGATGAGGTTTATACCGTAATTATGAACCGTTCGAAAGACAGACAATGGCTAAATTTACCGAAGGATCTGGCAAACAAAACTTATTATGATTTATGGCATGAAGAGGAAGTTGCATTATCCGAAAAGACGGAGCTTATGCCTTACGGATTTTATATTTTTAAGTGAATACCGTTTATGTTTCAGATATAAAGGAATTACTCAAAAAAATTAATATTTATTTCCGGAGGTTTGCTGTGGAAAAGATGGCTGAAAATTCTCTTTTTAAAGGCAGAAAAGCCGGAATTCTTGTACATCCGACCTCTTTTCCTGGCCCTTATGGGATAGGAGATCTGGGGTCGTATGCTTATCAGTTTATAGATTTTTTGGCAGAGGCAGGCCAGAGTTTGTGGCAGGTGCTGCCGCTCGGACCGACCGGATACGGGGATTCGCCATACCAGTCCCTATCTTCCTTTGCCGGACAACCGCTTATTATCAGTCCGGAACTGATGGAGAAGATGGGTTTGCTTACAAAAGAAGAAATAGAGCCCGGGCAATGGGAAGATCCGGCCAGAGTGGATTACGGAGCGGTAATCACTTATAAACGGGAATTGTTTCAGATTGCCTACCAGCGTTTTTTAAATACGGACGATACGAAGCTGATTAAGGATTTCGAAAATTTTTGCCGGGAGCAAAATTATTGGCTGGAGGATTATGCCCTGTTTATGGCCGTAAAAGATGCCCACGGGGGTGTTATGTGGAGCCAGTGGGACAGGGATATTGCCTTTCCGACGGCCGAAAGCCTGGAAAAATGGAGGAAAGTATTAAAAAATGTAATCCGTTATTACTGTTTTATACAGTACCTGTTTTTTAAACAGTGGTTCAAACTAAAAAAATATGCCAACGATAAAGGAATTGCCATTATCGGGGATATTCCTATATATACCGCCTTTGACAGCGCGGATGTGTGGGCTCATAAAGAATTGTTTTACCTGGACGAGGAAGGGTATCCGGTGGATGTGGCGGGGGTTCCGCCCGATTACTTTTCCGAGAAGGGACAACTCTGGGGAAATCCTCTTTACGACTGGGAAGTACATAAAAAGCAGAATTATAAATGGTGGGTAATGAGGATTAAGTCCACCCTGAATATGGTCGATTATCTCAGAATAGATCATTTCAGAGGTTTTGAGGCATATTATGCCATACCTTACGGTGCAAAAGATGCCGTTGTCGGAGAATGGCGCAAAGGACCAGGTAAGGAGCTGTTTTACGCCATTCAAAAGGAATTGGGCGGGGAACTTCCGATATTTGTGGAGGATTTGGGATTCATAACGCCGGAAGTTATAGAACTCAGGGATCAATTCAACCTACCCGGTATGAAGATTCTGCAATCGGCTTTTGACGGCTCTGGTGATAACCCTTTCCTGCCCCATAATTATGAAAAAAACAGTGTTTGCTATACAGGAACCCACGACAATGATACGATATTAGGTTGGTTTAAGAAAGCGGATACAAAATGTAAAGAAAGAGTAAAGAAATACATGAACACCGATGCTGAGGATATTTCCTGGGATTTTATCCGTACCTGCTTTGCATCGGTATCAAACATGGCCATAGTTCCCTTGCAGGATGTTATGAGCCTGGACAGCCCGGCCAGAATGAATACACCGGGTACTACCGCAAATAACTGGCAGTGGCGGTATACGCCGGAAATGCTTAGACCGGAATTGGCAGGAAGGCTTCGCATGATCAGTGAACTATACGGCCGTACTGGTAAAAAGAAATAAAGAAAACAGCACTTATGGGGGTGTGTTATGAAACGGCTGTTCTTTAGAGGCATTTCCTTTATATTACTGGCTATATTGCTGATATCCAATTTTACCGGATGCACTTTGGCGACGAATGAGGAAAAAACACCGGTACCGGAATGGTCTGATAATGCGACTATGTATGAGGTTAATATCCGCCAGTATACAAAGGAAGGAACATTTGAGGCGTTTTCGGAACACCTTCCGAGGCTTCAAAAAATGGGCGTAAAGATATTATGGTTTATGCCCGTTCATCCCATATCAAAGGTAAAAAGGAACGGAGTTTTGGGTTCTTATTATTCGGTTGCCGATTATTATGAGACTAATCCGGAGTTTGGTACGAAGGAAGATTTCAAGCGTTTGGTGGACCAATGCCATGAGATGGGATTCAAGGTCATTATGGACTGGGTTGCCAATCATACCGGCTGGGATAACGAATGGATAAAAAAACATCCGGAATGGTACACAAAAAACGATAAGGGGGAGATTGTGTATCCGGAAACCTGGCAGGACGTTGCGGATTTAAACTACAACAATAAAAGCATGCAGAAAGCAATGCTTAAAGCCATGACTTACTGGGTTAAAGAATTTGATGTTGACGGTTTCAGATGTGATTACGCAGGCGGTGTGCCGTATGAATTTTGGGAGAAAGCACGAAAGAAGCTTGAAAAAATAAAACCGGTTTATATGCTTGCCGAAGATAACAGTTCCATGGCGTTGCTGAAATATGCCTTCAATTCCAATTACGGCTGGAGCCTCTATAATGATCTGAACAGTATAGCCAAGGGCAGTAAGAAAGCGGAAAGTTTGAAAAGCTATTTTTTAAGCACTATAAAGACTTATCCGGACGGCACTTATCCACTCCATTTTATTGACAATCATGATGAAAATTCCTGGAACGGGACTGTGGAAGAAAGAATGGGAGACGCCCAGCAGGCAATGCTGGCTTTGATTTTTACGGCCCCGGGAATGCCGTTAATTTATTCCGGTCAGGAAGTAAATCTAAATCACAGGCTGAAGTTTTTTGAGAAAGATGAAATCATATGGGATGATTTTGTTAATGAAGAACTTCTGACAAAATTAATACATTTGAAAATCGATCATAAAGCCTTGTGGAACGGTGATGCGGGCGGAAATATAAAATTTTTTGAAACTTCAAGCTCAAGGGTTTTGGCATACATGCGCGAAAAAGATAATGATAAGGTAGTTGCAATACTGAATCTGTCCGATCGCGACGTGGAGGCCAAAATCAATCTTGAAAATGACTATACCGGTACGGATCTTTTTACTTCAGAGGAGATTACTTTAAAATCGGGTGAAAATAAGTTTAATCTTGAACCATGGGAATTCATGATTTTAAGTAGCAGCAACAATTAAAACTAAAAATAACCAAATCCGAAAAACAACTGCCGTAGTTTAATCCTCGTAAGTCATGCGGACAACTTATTTCTGACTATGACATTTAAAATACGGCAGTTGTTTTTTTTGTTTACTATCTGAAATTTCCAAGTTGCAAAAAAAATATACAAAACCTTCGGCGTATATGTTATAATCTTTGTGACAACATATAAAAGTATTTAATTGCATATTTTTACCAATTGCGGTGAAACTTTAAATAATTCCATATGATATGGAATATCGGAGGCAATGATGTTAAATTTCAAGAAAATAAGACTTATGACAAAGCTTGCCGTTTATGAAAAAAAGGAAGGCAAAGAAGACATATATCTCAGTAAATATTATAAGACGGATTATGTCAGGTTTCAGATTTTAAAGTCAATTATCAGTGCAACCGTAGGATATGCTCTGATTTTGGCAATGATAGCGCTGTATAAAATGGAGTATCTTGTAAAGAATGCGGTATCGCTGAATTATAAGTTAATAGGAACATATGTCCTTGGATTTTATATCATTACGATTACCGTTTACGGCTTGGGGACGTTCCTGATTTATTCAATAAAATATGACGCTTCCAGAAAAAAATTATCAAGATATTTCAAATTGCTGAAACGGCTTGAAAAACTATATAACGATTCTGATCAAGAATCTTAAGTTTGGAGGATTTCTAAATGCTACCGTTACTTGAATTAAGGGAAAGAGTAAAGAACTTTTATCAGAGATATGATATGTATATACTTCCTGTTTTGAAATTTATATTTGCATTGATTGTATTTAATATTATTAACAAAGAAATCGGTTACGATGCAAAACTTAAGTCTTTGCCTATTGTTTTGGGCGTTTCTCTGCTGAGTGCATTTACACCGTCAGCAGTTATGGTATTACTGTCCGCCGTAATATCGATTTTTCATATATATTCTGTTTCACCGATATTATCCATAATGATAATTGTTATTTTGCTTATACTTTATTTGTTGTTTGTCAGATATACACCGAAACAGGGATATGTACTTCTTGCCATACCGATTTTATTCCGCTTGAAAATACCGTATATGCTTCCCATTTTATTGGGGCTTACATCCACACCCGTAGCTATAATTCCTACTGCCTGCGGCGTAATTATATATTTTTTAATTCAGATTATTAAAACTGCGGTAACCATGCAGACCAGTATTTCCGTTGAGGATATTCTTCAGTTATATACTTATGTTGTCGACAGTTTTATCGGTAACCGGCAAATGATCATGACCTTGGTTGTATTTTCATTAATTATTTTGGTTACCTATTTTATAAGGAAAATGTCGTTTAATTATGCATTTGAAATATCCATTTTGGCGGGCGGAATTATAAGCATACTTGGCTTTTTAATCAGTTTTTTGCTGCTGAACAAAACCAATCAGATATTAAGCATGATAATCGGCTCCATTGTATCCACAGGTATAGTATATATCATCCATTTCTTCAGGCTAACCCTGGATTATTCGAGGGTGGAGCATGCCACTTTTGAGGATGATGTATATTATTACTATGTAAAGGCGGTCCCCAAGGCAACAGTGACGTTATCGGAAGTCAACATTAGGCATTACAATGTAAAAGGAACAAAAAGGCGGGAATTCAGTGAACCCGACACGGATGACACAGACCCTTACGATTACGAAGAATCTGAAGAAAATGAAGATAATTAATAAATTAATAAAAAAGACACGATTCTATCACAATATTAGTATAGGCTGGAAAACAGAACGAAAAACTGTGAACATATAAAATATTCTGGATAACGGCGGGAGAGAAGCAAATGGAGGCAATTAAAAGACTTTTATATGATTATCGAATAGATATACCTAAAGTTTATTTTACCGATATCATTGAAATAATTGTACTCGCCTTCCTTATTTACCATCTCATTATATGGATTAAGAATACAAGAGCATGGACATTGGTAAAAGGAATTGTCGTCATTTTGCTTTTTTGGGTCATCGCCGTTATTTTAAATCTCAATGTACTGAAATGGATTATATCAAATACTATTAATGTAGGTATTATAGCCATTTTGATAGTTTTTCAGCCTGAACTCAGAAAGGCACTGGAACAACTGGGGCAGAAGAACATTGTCCGTTCAATTCTTATATTTGACGAAGCCAAGGAGAAAAACGAGAGGTTTTCCGATGATACGATAAACGAGATAATAAGGGCGACATTTGAACTGGCCAGAAATAAAACCGGGGCCTTGATAATAATTGAAGAGGATATTTCCCTGCAGGAATTTGAAAAAACCGGAATAACCATTGACAGCGCTATAAGCAGTGAGTTATTGATTAATATTTTTGAACGCAATACGCCGCTTCATGACGGAGCGGTTATAATAAGAGGCAACCGGATTGCGGCTGCCACCTGTTATTTGCCTTTAACGGATAATATGCAGTTGAGTAAGGAGTTGGGAACCAGGCACAGAGCCGGAATTGGAATAAGCGAAGTATCGGATTGTCTTACAATTATTGTATCAGAACAGACCGGCAAAGTATCCATAGCAAGGGAAGGAAAACTTATTCGCAATGTGGACGGGGATTATCTCAGGGCCAAGTTGATTGAGGCTCAGAAAAAGGTTAACGACACAAAACGGCTGAAGTTTTGGAAGGGAAGACGAGAAAATGAAGGAAAAACTGACTAAAAATATCGGTTTAAAAATTCTGTCCGTAATTTTGGCCGCTTTGATGTGGCTTGTTATTACGAATGTAAATGATCCCGTCCAGTATAAAGTCTTTAATGACGTGCCGGTTACAATTAAAAATGAAGAATTGATAAAAACGGAAAATCAAAGCTATGATATTGTGGAAGGTGAGACCGTAGACTTTAAAGTGGCTGCAAGACGATCCGTAATTGAAAATATTTCGGCGTCCGATTTTTATGTGGAAGCCGATTTTGCCCATTTGTCCAATGTTAATTCGGTTAATATAACAATTACCCCGAAAAGATATAAGGATGAAATTGAAATCGTCGACAAAGGCGACGTACAGCATATGATCATCAGCATAGAAAAATTGTCGTCTAAGCAGATTAAGGTAAATATAGTCGAAAAAGGCAAAGTGGCAGAGGGCTATTATATCGGGGCCAAAAAAGCCAGCCCTGTGATGATTGAGGTTTCCGGACCGGAGAGTAAAGTGGACAAAATAAAACAGATAACTGTGGAAGCCAATGTCGAAGGCGCTTCCAAAACAATATACCAGTTACTGGAGCCCCATGCCCTGGATGAGGAAGGAAATGAAATAGATCCTTCCAGATTAACATTCAGCCAGAACAGGGTTGAAGTGGAAATCCAATTATATCAAATTAAAGAGATACCGCTTAAGATAACCGCGACGGGACAGCCTGCCGACGGTTATGTAATGACGGGGATTGAGTATCAGCCCAAGACGGTTAAAATTGCCGCGGAAGATTCCGTTCTAAAGAATATAAACGTATTGGAAGTAAAAAGGGATATTACCGGTGCCACCAAAGATATCGAGGAATTTATAGAGCTTACGGATTGGCTGGATGCCGGAGTATTATTGGTGGAGGAGGATACAACTGCTTCTCTGAATATAAGGATAGAAAGACTTGAAACCAAAGAAGTGTCCATTTGGCCAAACGATATTGAAATCAAAAACGTGCCTGAAAATCTGAAAGTAGAGTACCTGACCAGGGGGCCGATATCGGTTCATGTCCGAGGGCCTGCCAGCGAACTGGATGGCGTAAACCTGAGTACCTTAAAACCATTTATTAATCTGTCAGGGTACTCCGCCGGTACATATTATATGGATATAGAAGTGGATATTTCGAAGAATACGAGGCTTGATGAAAATACCAAAGTGGTATTGTCGTTGGTTCCCGTGACATGAAAATCGAATATGTAAAAATCATAATATTAAAATCAAAATATTAAAAATCAGATACATTATAAAATAAAAATACTAAAAAATCATATATATTATAAAATTAAAATACTAAAAAGTCAGATATATTTAAAAATAAGGACATACTTAAAGATTAAGTCATATTGGTTTTATGGAAAGCAAATAGGCATTTAACTGTTAGAGGCCTATTTGCTTTATATTTTTAGGAAAATTTTTATGTTCATTATAATTCGTATTAAGAAGTAATAGTATGTTTTGAAATGAATAAATATAGATTTTATATTATATGCTTATATATAAATTTCCTGATTTTATAAAAAGCTGTTGCCATTTAAACTATAAGATGCTATAATTGTGGTCACTATATGCAGTGAACTTTATATTTATTCAACAATAACTGTTTTGGGATTTTTGTTGAATAAAAATACTTTTATATTACTGGCGATATGAAAAGTACCTATAAAGCTGATAAAGAACAGGCCTAAGAGTTTCGCAAGCGAAACTCTTACTTATATATATGCATAGCATACTTTATAAAAGTGAATCATATGATAACATAATAAATTATCATAGAAAGGATCTGATAAAATGGGACTCGAGTAGATAAAATCACATTGTTTATTGTAAAAATATACAGTGTGGTATATCGACTCCGTAATTAATATAATTTTTGAATGCATAAAAATCGGTTGTTGCAGGATAAAAGTTATATTAATTAGGAGGAATGGCTATGATGAATTATAAAAGATATAAAAAAAATCCGGTAATTGATTATCCCGACAGACAATGGCCAAACAAGGAAATTACCAAGGCACCGATCTGGTGCAGTGTTGATTTAAGAGACGGAAATCAGGCATTGATTGAACCGATGGTAGTGGAGGAGAAAATTGAATTCTTCAATTTGCTTGTCAAACTTGGATTTAAAGAAATTGAAGTTGGTTTCCCTTCTGCCTCTCAGATAGAATTTGACTTTATACGTCACCTGGTAGATCGCAGACTCATACCTGACGATGTTACCGTTCAGGTGCTTGTCCAGTGCAGAGAGCATTTGCTGAAAAGAACTTTTGAATCTTTGGAGGGAATACCGAGGGCAATCGTACATATATACAATTCCACCTCCACATTACAGCGTGACGTCGTATTCGGAATGACCAGGGAAGAAATAAAGCAGATCGCTGTTTATGGTACAAGGCTTGTTAAGGAATATGCCAGGGATTTTCCCGGTGAGATTATATTGGAGTATTCCCCAGAGAGCTTTACCGGAACGGAACTTGATTATGCACTGGAAGTATGCAATGCGGTTATCGATACCTGGGGGCCCACTCCCGAGAAAAAAATGATAATAAACCTGCCTGCCACGGTGGAGATGAACACTCCCAATGTTTATGCGGATCAAATCGAATGGATGAACAGAAATATCAAAAACAGGAACGGCATAATTCTGAGCGTGCATCCTCATAATGACAGGGGCACCGGTATTGCCGCCGCAGAGCTGGCACTTCTTGCGGGAGCCGATAGGGTGGAAGGAACACTGTTCGGTAACGGAGAAAGAACAGGCAACGTGGATATCCTTACGATGGCATATAATATGTTTTCCCAGGGTATAGATCCGGAACTGGATTTGTCGGATGTCAATGAAATAATTGAAAAATATGAAAGATTGACAAAAATGAAGGTCCATGAAAGGCATCCGTATGCCGGCAAGCTGGTGTTTACCGCATTTTCTGGTTCCCATCAGGACGCCATTAATAAAGGAATGCATGCTTTGAAGGAAAGAAACGGCATGTTTTGGGAAGTCCCTTATCTTCCTGTCGATCCGGCCGATATCGGACGTAAATATGAGCCCATTGTCCGTATCAACAGCCAGTCAGGCAAGGGTGGTGTGGCCTTTGTTATGGAAACATATTTCGGATTCAAACTGCCGAAGGGTATGCATAAGGAGTTTGCCGATATAATACAGGCCATATCCGAGCAGGAAGGCGAAGTTTCTCCGGATAGAATTATGGAAGAATTCAAAAGGAACTATATCGACAGAAAGGAACCTTTGCATTTCAGAAAATGTAAGTTTGAGGACATATCGGATGATGAAGGGTGTACACATGCCGTTATTTATTACACCGATTCCGGTGTTGAGAAATCTTTTGAAGCTACGGGTAACGGTCCGGTTGATGCGGTACTTAAAGGATTGCAAAGGGAACTTAACATCAACGTTAAGATACTGGATTATACCGAGCATGCTCTGAGCGGCGGATCCGGAGCCCATGCGGCAGCGTATATACATATGCTGGATATGAATACGGGAAAGGTAACCTATGGCGTCGGGGTAAGTTCCAATATAACAAGGGCATCCATTCGGGGTATATTCAGCGCATTGAACCGGTTGGGTGTGAAAAAAGCGAAGCAATAAAGCCGTTATGTCTGTAGAGGCCGATTTTCAGATAGATTATTCGGATATAACCGAAACATGACGATGGTTTATATGAGTTTGTCCGGAATAAATCAACAGATAAGGTTATAGACGAGTTATATTTATCATACGATGAGGTGTTAAATGTAAAACAGCTGCTGTGATTAATAATACGTCATATCACGGCAGCTGTTTTTATATTTGCTCGTTCTGATTAATGTATAAAAACCGGGATAAAATAAAAGACAAGATATCCATGATTGGAAATTTATATCGGAACCGGTATCCTTGACGCATTATAAGGCTTGGTGCTATAATGACAATTGTATGTATGTTTCTTACGTATAATTCTAATAACGGAGGAAGTCGATGAAGGTCAGTATAATCATACCGTTTAATAAGGGTGAGGCTTTTTTAAGGGATTGCCTGGACAGTCTGGTGACACAGACATACCGCAATTTGGAAGTTCTTGTTGTCAGTGATCATGCACCCGAGAAAGAGCTGGAATGTATTTCCGAATATAAAGAATTACTTCCGATAAAGTTATATCATTTGGATGAAAATAAAACGGGAGTTGCCGCAGCCAGAAATTTAGGACTTGATATGGCAAGCGGCGATTATATATATTTTCTTGACAGTGACGATTATCTTTATGATAATACCATTGAAGAACTGGTATCGGGAGCCCTCGAAAGGGACGACGATATTATATACGGCAAGAAGAACCCGACCTGGTTTCAAAGGAGCGTATATTTGCTGAGAGAAAAGGAGGAACAGGAGGCGCAGGATCAGGAAACGGAAGCGGAAGAAAATGATCAGGAGTCTCCTGAACTTATGACGGATGGCGATGTCTCAGGACAATCCGATGCCGAGGGTTCTTCCGATAACGGCAACGAAGGGGATGAGGACGGAAAGCAGGATAAAAAGGACATAAAAAAGCAGGCCGAAGATGTTGATGCATATGTAAATGAGGAAGAGTTGACTAAAGAGGAAATCCGACAGCTGAGGGAAGCCCGGACAATGTTGGCATACCGGATACTTGTAAGCAAGAGAAAAGGCGTAAAGAATATATCAGTGCTGAATATCCTGTTTAAAAGAAGTTTTATAGAAGAAAACAATTTGCGCTTCCCGGAAAATCTGATTTATTATTCGGATGTTCCTTTTTTGCTGGAGGCTTTGTCCAAAACGGACAGATACAAAAAGAAGCTTTCCGCCGTATATGTCAAAAGAAAACATAATGATGCCATTAATTTCCCTTCCTTGTCCCAGAAAAAAGATCCGAACCGTTTTAATGAGTTTATCGAGGCGTATTATGAAACGGAAAAACGTATACCGAAACATTCCGATTTGATGAACAGGTTTGAGCAGAAATATATATCTTATTATGCGAAAGTTTATGCCCCGAGATTGAAGAGAAGCAAAAATGACATATGGCGAGAGGAAAATTTTGCCATAATGGGCAAACTTGCAAGCGGGATGAATAAGGATGTCATAAAAGGCTTAAGGGGTTATAAACGCCGTATAGTAAAGGCCCTGATTAAACAGGATTTGAATAAATCAATCCGTATTGTAAAGGTTCATTTGGGATTTATAAAAATAAAAAAAATCATACGAAGCAAAAAAGAATTGGGAAAGTTTTTATATAACCATTTATTCTTAAAAAAACCGGTGATGCAAAACTGGATACTGTTTGAAAGTTTTTTTGGAAAAAGCTATTCGGACAGCCCGAAATATATTTACGAATATATTTCCGCCAATATGCCCGGCAAATATAAATGCATCTGGGTCATTGACAAAAAGGGAACCAAAATTCCGTTCCGGCATAAGAAAGTCAGGCGTTTCAGCTTAAAGTATTATTATTATCTGGCCCGATGCGGCTATATGGTGTTTAACAGCAGGCAGCCGGAATGGATGATTAAAAGGGAAGGCAATATATTCCTGCAGACATGGCACGGTACGCCCTTAAAGAAACTGGTGTTTGATATAGAGGATATAAGTTCGGCAACACCCGCTTACAAACAACAGGTATACAAACAATCGAGAGCATGGGATTATCTGATTGCCGCCAACAAGTTCAGCAGCGATACTTTTAAAAGATGTTTTATGTTTGATAATACCATTTTGGAAACCGGATACCCAAGAAACGATATCCTTCATTCACCCAACCGGGATCAGCTGGCGGCAATTATAAGAAACAGGCTGAAAATCCCTAAAGATAAAAAGGTTATTCTTTATGCCCCCACATGGAGAGACGATGAGTATTACGGCAAGGGCATGTATAAATTCAGGCTGCAGCTTGATCTGGATTTGATGAAACAGGAACTGGGAGACGATTATGTCATTTTGCTCCGTACCCATTATTTTATAGCGGATTCGCTGGATGTCCGGCATCTGAAAGGATTTGCCATAAACGTAAGCAAATATGATGACATATCGGAACTTTATCTGATATCCGACATACTGATTACGGATTATTCATCGGTATTTTTTGACTTTGCCAATTTGAAAAGACCTATGCTGTTCTTTACCTATGACCTGGAAAAGTACAGAGATGTACTTAGGGGATTTTATATAGATATCGAGAAGGAAGTACCAGGACCTTTGTTGTTTACTACCGAAGAAGTTGTCGAAAGTATAAAAAATATTGATTCGATCGAACAAAAGTACAAATTAAGGTATGAAGAATTTTATAACAGATTTTGCGGCTGGGAAGATGGACAGGCAGCAAAAAGAGTGGTTAAATCGGTATTTAAGATATAATAAGGTAAATAATAAATATGTAATAATGTAAACTTTAAAAAGAGCAATCATTTAATATATGTGACATTAAAATTTTAAAGACGGTGGCGATGAACTTGAATAGTGCAATTAAGAATTTTAAAAAATACAGATACCTGTTATATGAACTTACGAAAAAAAATATAAAGCTGAAATACAGGCGTTCGTATCTGGGTATATTATGGACGCTTCTTGAACCGATTTTGACTACCATAGTATTGACCATTGTGTTTATAAATTTTCGAGGAAAAAAGGATCACACATTTCCAATTTATATTTTGACCGGAAGACTTTTGTATTCCTTCTTTTCCCAGGCGACAAAACAGGCAATGAAATCAATCCGAAGGAACAGCGGCATGATTAAGAAGGTATATGTACCCAAATACATATATCCTCTTTCCGATATTTTATCAAATTATATAATGTTTGCTATTTCACTTATAGTGCTTTTTGGCGCCATGTTTATATTTAAGGTTTATCCTACCAAATATATCGTTTATTCGGTTATACCGTTATTTTTAATACTTATGCTCAGTCTCGGATTCGGACTTATATTGGCGACCATGGCGGTATTTTTCAAGGACATGGAATATTTGTGGGAAGTTACCCTGATGCTGATTATGTATACAGCCGCCATTTTCTATGACGCATCAAAAATAAAGGCCCAGTGGGTATTTTACTGTAATCCCATATACCATATTATAGTTAATTTCAGAAATAGTATTTACGGGAATCCGCTTGACAAACAGGCATTATTGATATCAATGGCCTATTGTATATCATCATTTATAATAGGCGTTATATTGTTTTACAGGAAACAGGATAAATTTATTTTATATATTTAACTAAGCAAATATTTTACTATCAAATATGGAGGCAACCGTGAGCAAAGAAGTTGTAAAGGTTGAAAATGTCAGCATGAAATTCAACCTGATGGAAAATAAAGTTGACAATTTAAAAGAATATGTTATTAAACTTTTAAAAAATGAATTACGGTATCAGGAATTCTGGGCTTTAAGGAATATATCCTTTACGGTTAACAAAGGTGACCGTTTGGGAATTCTCGGCTTAAACGGAGCCGGGAAAAGTACGCTTCTTAAAGTAATTGCGGGTGTTCTGAAACCTTCTGAAGGAAAAATCACCGTGAAGGGCATGATTGCCCCTTTGCTGGAACTGGGGGCCGGATTTGATCCGCAATATACCGGAGCGGAAAATATCTATCTGTACGGAGCCGTAATGGGATATTCCAGGGATTTTATCAGGGAAAAATATGATGAAATAGTAGAGTTTTCAGAATTGGGCGATTTTATAAATGTACCGGTAAAGAACTATTCGTCCGGTATGAAAGCAAGACTCGGGTTTGCCATAGCAACCATTGTGGAGCCTGATGTGCTGATCCTTGACGAAGTGCTTTCCGTAGGGGATGCAAAGTTCAGAAAAAAAAGCGAAAAGCGTATTCTTGATATGTTTGACAAGGGAGCTACGGTTCTTTTTGTATCTCATGTTACGGAACAGGTAATGGCAATTTGCGATCGTGCAATAATTCTGGATAAGGGCAGGCTGGTGGCAAACGGGCCCGCGGAAGAAATATGTAATCTGTATGATGAAAAGTTTATAGGTGTCAAAAAAGACGGCAAGGAGACTGTAAAAAATAAATAACAGAATCCCGATTATATAGTAAGATTACATGTGTTATTCATTCAGCAGAACGGGGTAAATCGTAAAAAAGAAATTTTCTAATAAACGTGTCAAGATTAAATTTTAAAAATACTCTGAATATATCGGACAAGGAGGGACAATCTCTTTTACGGAGAATGAAGGGATATGAAGAAGGTTATAACATACGGAACATATGATTTATTGCATGTGGGACATATCAATTTATTAAGAAGGGCAAAAGCTCTGGGCGATTATCTTATTGTGGCGTTATCGACGGATGAGTTCAATGCGGTTAAAAATAAAAAAGCCTATTACAGTTATGAGGATCGCAAAACCATTCTGGAAGCCATCCGATATGTGGATGAAGTAATACCCGAACGCTGCTGGGAACAAAAAATTCAGGATATCATTGATCATCAGGTTGATGTTTTTGTGATGGGCGATGACTGGAAGGGTAAGTTCGATTTCCTGAAAGATTATTGTGAAGTTGTTTATCTTCCAAGAACCGAAGGTATTTCTACAACAAAAATAAAGGAAGATCTTTATAATAACAAGCTTACCTTATAATTACCGAATAAACGAAAGGTACGGTATTTGTCATGAAAATATTAAAGCAGATGGTTTTGGCATTTTATAAGCTGCTTACAAAAATTCTGCCTGTTAAGAAGAATATTATACTTATCGAAAGCAATCTGGGCAGAAATTATACGGGTAACCCCAAAGCTATTTATGAAGAAATGGTACGCCGGGGGCTGGACAAAAAATACCGTTGTTATTTTATATTGGAAGATATGAAAACTGAAATACCGGGAGCGGCTAAAAAGATTAAGAGAAACCGGTTCCGGTATTTTTTTTATTTTGCCATGGCGGGAATATGGATTAGTGACTCCAGATTTCCCGAGTATATTATAAAAAGGAAGGGATGCACCTATATACAGACCTGGCACGGTACTCCCTTAAAGAAGCTGGCCCTGGATCTTGACGATGTGTTTATGGCCGGAGAGAAAAGTATTTCAGATTACAAAAAGAAATTTTATGAGAATGTCCAGACCTGGGATTATCTGATATCCCAGAATTCATACTCGACCCGGATTTTCAGAAGAGCTTTCGGTTTTAATAAAGAAATTCTGGAAATCGGATATCCGAGAAACGACGTCCTCTTTCGTAAAAATAACAGAAAAGATATAGAAGAAATAAAAGACAAACTGGGTCTTCCGAAGGACAAGAGAATAATCCTTTATGCTCCCACCTGGAGAGACAATGAGTTTTACGGAAAAGGAAAATACAAATTCAATCCCAGGATTAATTTTGATCTGCTGATGAAAGAATTGAAGAAAGACACCGTCATGATTGTGAAGTATCATTATCTGGTCATGGATCAGATTGACTGGTCGCCATACAGGGGATTCATATATACATATGATATGAGCTATGATATTTCCCTCCTGTATCTGGTTTCGGATATGCTTATAACAGATTATTCATCGGTTATGTTTGATTACAGCCTTCTTAAAAGGCCGATGGCGTTTTACTGTTATGATCTTGAGGAATATAAAAATACTCTCAGGGGATTCTATTTTGACTTTATGAATGAAGCTCCGGGGCCGGTGGTAGAAACTACGGAAGATTTGATCTCGGCAATTAAAGATTACGATTTTAATAAATATCAGGAAAAGTACCAAATTTTCTGTAAAAAATTCAACCATGCCGACGACGGCAACGCTTCCGGTAAAATAGTCGATTTAATTGAAAAAATTGCTTCATCATAAGCGGCATTATTATGTAAATATAGACAGTAAATATGTATATCAGAGTAAAAGATGCCGGTGTGTAAAAGCAAGCAAATATATGTAAAATTTAAATAAAAGTCGTGTAATAAGAAAGTTGTGGGAGTATGCTAAAAACGGCGGGATATTTTCTGTTTGCGCTAAACTATAATATATGCAGGCTGTTTCCAGTACAAAACAACAGGATTTTTTGCATCATGACCCATGATGACGGAGACAGCGGCAATGTAAGGCTCGTCGAAAATAAACTGAAAAAAGAAAATAAGGGATATTATTTTAACCGGATTACCAAAACAGAAGTGGAATCGGTCAAAAAATTAACCCATATAATTAATTTCTTTTTTGTCAGGCCCTACCAGCTTGCCAGGGCGAAGGTTATCCTTATGGACAATGTTTTTATGCCCATGGCTTATATAAGGATTAGAAAGAACGTTAAGGCAGTACAGCTTTGGCACGGTACCGGAACGATTAAAAAGTTTGGTCAGGATGCCAATACCGGCAGGTTAAAAAAACTGGAAAAAAGGGCAAACAGGAATATCACCCATTTGATTGTGAATAACGAAAATACGGCCAAACTGTACGCGAAAGCATTCGGCATCGATAAAGACAGGGTGTATCCTGCGGGCCTTCCCAAAACCGACGATATATTTTACAGGATGAAAAAAGTGCATCAGTCGGGTATAAATATAGATAAGAATAATGTATACGGTAAATATAACATATCTGAGGATAAAAAGCTTATATTGTATGCTCCTACATTCAGGGACGACAATTTAAGTTCCGATAAAACTTTAAAACAGGTTGAAGAACTGGCGGTTAAGCTTCCGAAAAATTATGTGCTGGGATTAAGGCTGCATCCCTTTGTGGCTCGGATGGCATCGAAAAGGAATCTGCAGAATGTATATAATTTCTCTGACGAGAAGGATTTATCCTCTCTTATTATGGCGGCGGATATCCTGATTACGGATTATTCGTCCATAATTTTTGAATACTGTATTACGGAAAAGCCCATGATTTTCTTTGCTTATGATTTGGAGGATTTTTCGGACAATGGCAGGGGATTTTACGAAGACTACGAAAGTTATGTGCCGGGACCTGTAGCGGGAACGGTTGATGAAGTTATAGATATAATAGAGAAAGAAAAATATTCCGAAGAAAAAATCCGTAAGTTCAATGCCGACAATTTCCCTAATCTTGACGGCCGGGCCACAGACAGAATTATTAATATTATTTTATCTTAAAAGCTGGTTCATATTAGAATCGTAAAACTTGGCCTGTTTTATCCCAACAGTAAGTTCGCAATACGTTTATCCGGTTTATTGTGTGTGACTTAAATGCTGTTTGCAATAATAAAATCTGCATAATACCTTTAACTTATGTATCGGACGGAAGTACATGTTTTAGAGGGATTATGCAGATTTTTTTATAATTTTTATTTATACTTGTATAGATTTTGATTAATATGCATTTTTGTTGATAAAGCCTTTGAATATGGTTAAAAATATTATCTTAAAATCAAAAGCCAGGGACCAGTTTTCAATGTAATATAAATCATGTTCAATACGTTTGGTAATCGATGTATCGCCGCGGTAGCCGTTAATCTGCGCCCATCCGGTAAGTCCGGGAGGCACCTGATGTTTTATCATATATCTTGGTATTACTTCCTTGAACTTTTCTACGAATTGGGGACGTTCCGGTCTGGGGCCGACGATACTCATATCACCTTTTAATATGTTGAAAAGCTGCGGAAGCTCGTCAAGACTTGTTCGTCTTAAGAATTTCCCTATGGCTGTTACTCTGGGATCATGGGGGGTTGTCCAGGCCTTTTCTTCTTCATTCGCCGGCTGAACCCTCATGGTTCTGAACTTGTACATTTTGAATAATTTGTTGTGTTTGCCTACTCTTACCTGTGAAAATATTACAGGCCCTTTTGAGGTTAATTTTATAAGTATGGCTATAATCAACATAGGAATGGCAAAGACTATTATTCCAATCAAGGAACCGATTATATCCACGATCCTTTTGGTTACCCAGTTAAACGTGTTGCTTAACGGAACGTTCCTTATGTTGATGACTGGAAGCCCGTACAAGTCTTCCGTATAAGGTTTTGTCGGTATAAGGTTATAATAATCAGGAATTAACTTGGTATGAACACCGGATTTTTCGCATATGGCAACAACGTTCTCCAGATGGGCATATTCTTTTAGGTTTAAGGTAATGGCTATTTCATCCAGTGACATTTTGTTGAGGTATTCTTCCAGTTGATCAAGTTTTCCTATAACAGGTATCTTTTTATATCTGGTTCCGATTTCCATGGAGTCGTCCAGGATACCGTGGATATAATATCCCCACTGGGGATTGGCCAGTATGCGATCGATATAGGCTTCGGCCGCGCGGCTGTAGCCAACCAGGATTACATGCTTAAGGTTATATCCTTTTTTACGGGCAACTCTTAAAATATGGGCAATAGTCATTCTTACTGCCGTACATAAAAATATGTTTATTACAGTAAAGATGCCCAGAAAAAATCTGGAGATATGGTATTCTTTTCTGATATAACAATAGAAGAAATAGAATGCCAATCCAAAAATGTTGGAATAGGTTATATGGAAAAATTCGGTCCATTTTTTCTTTACCCGTTTTGGAGTATATAGTTTGGCTTTATTATAAATTATAAGATATAACGGAAGTATAATATAAAGCGCCCTTCTTATATATACTGTTAAAGGATAAAAATAAACCTTTTCCACATTGAACAGGCTTAGTCTGGTAAGGATGCTTTGAAATCTGATATAATATGCAGCCAGAAAAGAGATAACGATAATTAACGCATCCAGTACTATATGAAGCCGATTAAGCGTTTTCTGATTATCTTTAATCAAGGCTTAAACCTCCCTAAGTGAAATAGTGAAACTGGTTATATTTGAGTCTATCTAATATAATACATTAATAAACCGAATTCAACAATATGATTTTTGTAGAAATATCATTTCTTCACATTCTTTACACAAAATGATGTTACATTATATAAAAATGAAACGGAAACGGAAAGGAGCATGACATATGGAATTCTATAATCAGGATAATAATATAGATAATAATAACGAAAATCAGGAAAGGCAGGAACATAACAGACCGGAATACAGTTTCTGGGCGGAGAATATGTCGAATTCATCAACCGGCTATGATTATTACCGGCAGATACCCATATATGAGGAAAAACCAAAGAAGAAAAAAGGAGTAAAAAAGTTTTTCGCATTTTTGGCGAAAGCGCTGGTGTTCGGAATATTGGCGGGAGCAACATTTATCGGTGTTCAGTTCCTTTACTATAAACTGAATCCTGATGCTTTCCGCAACAGCGAAAATTACTTTTTAGGTTCACATGAGAGCAGCGGTAAAAAACTGAAAGTGTCAAGCACGGATACCGGAAGCGTAAGCAGCGTACCGGACTCAACAATTATGAAAGTAGCCGAAGAAGCCATGCCTTCGATAGTGTCAATCACCAGCGTTTCCACTTCCACTTACTGGTTCGGTGTGGAAATTCCAAGTGAAGGCAGCGGTTCCGGCATCATAGTCGGCAAAGACGATAATGAGCTTTTGATAGCGACAAATAACCATGTTGTGGACGGAGCAAGTAAGATAACCGTCACATTTATTGATGATACTCAGGCCGAAGCGGTGATAAAAGGTACGGATGCCACGGCGGACCTGGCGGTTATATCGGTGGATATATCGGCCCTTGAAAAAAATACCCTTGATGCGATTAAAATTGCCAAGCTCGGCAATTCCGACGATGCTAAAGTGGGTGAGATGGTCATAGCCATAGGCAATGCGTTGGGATACGGACAGTCTGTCACTGTCGGTTATATCAGTGCAAAAGACAGAAAAGTAGAGATATCCGATAATTACAGTTATAAAACGATGGTTCTGCTTCAGACAGATGCGGCCATTAACCCGGGCAACAGCGGAGGTGCTTTACTTAACATTAAAGGTGAAGTAATCGGAATCAATACCGTAAAATTTGCCGATTATAAAGTTGAAGGCATGGGATTTGCAATACCGATATCAAGGGCAACTCCGATCATTAATGAACTGATGAGCCGGGAAATTCTTGCTGAAGATGAACAGGGCTTTCTCGGAGTTATGACAATCGATGTAACCGAAGACGTTTCGGAAAGGTTCAAAATACCTGTCGGCGTATATGTAAACAGCGTAGTTAAGGACAGCCCGGCAGATAAAGCCGGCCTGAAAGAAGGAGATGTCATAAAATATGTAAATGATGTTGAGGTCACATCGGCATCTCAGCTTAAAGAACTGATATCAAGCATCCGCGCCGGTACAGAGGTTGAGATTAAGTTCATGCGGCATATCGGCGGAGATTATAAGGAACAGACCGTAAAAGCAACCTTGGGTTCCAAATCCGAAGCAAATAATTAGTTTTAGTGATTAAGGGTTTCCATAAACATTGAGCCGTCATTGCGGCGAATTGCATGGGAACCCTTAATGTAATTTCGGATTCCGGAGTAATCAAATATTTATTGTATGAACAAGTAAGATAAGTTATACTATATAAAAATGTAATATCAAAAAACGGATGTTTTTAATCAAATTACTTTACATGGAAAGGGTCGAAAGACGGGATGAGTAACAATAAGGACGATTTTATCGATAATATAAATAATAATGAAATAAATGATAAAAGCATAAACGACAGCGATATTTACGATCGCGGCAAAAATGACGGTAATTTGCATGATAACAGTAAGGATAACCATGATAATACAAATAACAATGATAATAATGACAATAAGGATGATGTGTGTTATTTATGCAAAAGACCGGCAAGCGTTGCCGGCAAGATACTGCATATTCCCAACAATATAAATATTTGTACGGATTGCATGCAGAAAGCTTTTGACATGATTAATAACTTTAATAACGGAGACAACACTTATATAAACATGGTCGGTATTCCGCCGATGATGTTTGGGGTGACGGATTTTGGCGGGTTTACCCAGGCAAACAGCCCGAAAGCAAAAAGCGGGGAAGATTTGAAAAATGAAGCGGAAGGGTTTGACAGAAGAAAGCTTCCGGCTCCTCATATCATAAAAGCCAAACTGGACGAATACATAGTCGGACAGGAACATGCCAAGAAAGTCATATCGGTTGCCGTATACAATCATTATAAAAGGATAAGCAACGGGGCACCCAAGGATGTGGAGATTGAAAAATCCAATATGCTTATGATAGGCCCTACCGGTTGCGGTAAAACTTACATGGTTAAAACTCTGGCAAAGCTTCTGGATGTTCCCCTCGCCATAGCCGATGCCACCTCTTTGACGGAAGCAGGATATATCGGTGATGATGTGGAGAGTGTACTTTCAAAACTTCTGGCTGCGGCGGGCAATGATGTTAAAAAGGCCGAGCGGGGAATTGTGTTTATCGACGAAATCGATAAAATTGCCAAAAAGAGAAATACCAACGGCCGTGACGTAAGCGGAGAATCGGTCCAGCAGGGGTTGCTTAAACTTCTGGAAGGGAGTTATGTGGAAGTACCGGTAGGCGCTTCGTCGAAAAACGCCATGGTTCCTTTAAAAACAGTCAATACGGAGAATATCCTTTTTATATGCGGCGGAGCTTTTCCGGATCTGGAAAAGATTATTAAAGCAAGGCTGAACAGGCAAAGTTCAATCGGTTTCAGAGCCGATCTCAAGGATAAATATGATGACGATGTAAACATTTTGCAGAAAGTGACTCTGGATGATTTGAAGGAATACGGCATGATACCTGAGTTTTTAGGCAGACTTCCCATTATATGCACTTTTGAGGGGCTTAGCAGGGATATGATGATAAGAATCCTTAAAGAGCCGAGAAATGCCATTATAAAACAATATCAAAGCCTTCTGGCAATGGACGAGGTGGATTTGATATTTGAGCCGGAAGCGCTGGAAGCCATATCCGACAGGGCGCTGGAAAAGAAAACGGGAGCCAGGGCATTACGGGCGATCATGGAAGAAATTATGCTTGATATAATGTATGAGATCCCGAAAGACGACAGTATTGGCCGGGTTATTATTACAAAAGATTATATTGAGGGCAAAGGTGTTCCTATTATAGAGATAAGGGGTGCCGCAAAACATAACCGGATGTTGTCATGCTAGAGGTACTGTGTCGATATAAGTCATAAGGTTTAAAGAATTCTGCTTGTCAATGCAAAATATAATATTATATAATTTTGGTATTAAAAGAATGTTTTTTAAAGCCAGTTTTAAAATGAGACACCCTTCTGAGTCACTTTTCAATGGTGTATACTTATGAGACACAAAATTCAACTGCAAGGCAGGCAGCATTCTTGGCTTATTAAGAAAGCGGAAATTCTTTTTACATGCAATGGTTACTTATGAAATCCGGTGAATGTACTTTTTAGGCAAAGATGCTATAAACCTGTAATAACAAAAGAAGTAAGTATTCCAAACAGGATTGGAGGAATGTTATGGAGAACAGACAGGCCCCTGAAATTGAAGGCGTTTTAAGAAAACATATGATTAAGGTTCCGAAGGAAATAGATGCAGCCAGCGGAATTAGGATTTTCGGGAAACTGATTCGTTCAATAGTATTTTCTACGGATGTGGCCATCATACGTAACTGCAATGCAAATGCGGTCATAGCGGTATATCCGTTTACGCCGCAGCCGATTATATCCCATGCCATCATAACCTGTTCCGATGTGCCGGTATTTTGCGGTGTCGGAGGCGGAACGACCACGGGGCACCGGGTGGTAAATCTGGCCGAACATGCGGAATTTCAGGGAGCCGCAGGGGTGGTACTGAATGCGCCGACTCCCAATGAAACGATTAAAATGCTGAAAGAACGTATCGATATTCCTATTATTATTACGGTTGTGTCTGAAAAAACCGATATTCAAAGCAGGCTGGACAGCGGAGTTTCCATATTAAACATATCGGCGGCTTCAAGGACACCCGAAGTTGTGCGAAAGATAAGAAAAGATTTTCCGACGGTTCCGATTATAGCCACAGGCGGTCCGACACCGGAAACAATAATGGAAACCATAGAAGCCGGAGCAAACGCAATTACTTATACTCCACCGACTAACGGCGAAATTTTCAAAAACTTAATGAATAAGTACAGAGCCGAATATTAAATATAACCGGACAGTAAGAAACGGCGTCTTATAAACGGAGATGATGGAATATGTTCAAATGGAACAGACTGTTACGGAGGAACAAGAAAATAAAGTATATAAATTACGGGGAAATGGAAGGCGGCCTTAAGAATAAGGATTTGGCTTCCGGAAATTCACCGCAGGATATGGAAGATAGCAATAAAGAAGAGTATGAGGTGGTGGAAATAGAAATTCTCCCTGAAAAGATAATATGCCCTGATTGCGGCGGCATAACTTTGGAAGGATTGGAATTTTGTGATAAATGCGGGGGAGAATTATAATTCATATTCAGCGAATTTTTTATTGACAAAGCAAATATTCAAGGTTATTATAGAGATTATAAATATAGACGTTCGAAATGTAAGACAGATTTTAATCTGTCAAATCATAGGGAACGTCTTATTTGTACAATTAACAGGTCAACGAATTAATACGTTAAAGCAACGAATTAATTGGGACCTTTATATTAGTGGGAGGGATTATATGAAAAAAAGAGTATTAAGTTTATTTCTGGTATTAAGCGTTATGGTTGTGAGCTTAGCCGCATGCGGTAAAAAGAACGAAACTTCAAATGACAACGGCAAACAGCAGAGCGAACAGACTCAAAATGAATCCGGCGGCAAGAAATTCTACATAGGAGGAATTGGACCTTTAACAGGTAATGCTGCCGTTTACGGACAACATGTTAAGGCCGCTGCCGAGATTGCTGTTGATGAAATCAATGAAGCGGGCGGAATAAACGGAGCTTTGATTGAGTTCAGATTCGAAGACGATGAGCATGACCCTGAAAAGTCGGTTAATGCATATAATACCTTAAAGGACTGGGGTATGCAGATCCTTATGGGTACAGTAACATCCGATCCCTGTATCGCCGTAAAAGAGGAAGCTTATGCAGACAATATGTTCATGCTGACGCCGTCCTCATCATCACCTGAAGTGGTTAAGTATGGCAATGTATTTCAGGTTTGCTTTACCGATCTTAACCAGGGTACCGGAGCTGCCCAATATATAGCAAATCATAATCTGGCTTCAAAAGTAGCCGTAATTTATAACAGTTCCGACACATATTCAACCGGTATCTACGAAAAATTTGCTGAGGAAGCAAAAAATCATAATTTTGAAATAGTTGCAGCCGAAGCGTTCACCAGTGACAACAAGTCGGATTTCAGTGTTCAGTTAAATAAAGCAAAGGCTGCCGGTGCCGAGCTTGTATTCCTTCCTATTTATTATGAGGAAGCCACTTTGATCTTGACTCAGGCAAATTCCATTGGTTATAAACCGACCTTCTTCGGATGCGACGGACTTGACGGAATTCTCGGCGTTAAAAACTTTGATACATCCCTGGCTGAGGGAGTTATGCTCCTGACACCGTTTGCCGCAGATGCCGAAGACGAGAGAACACAGGCCTTTGTTGCAAAGTTTAAGGAATCCTTCGGTTCAATACCCAATCAGTTCGCCGCTGATGCTTATGATGCCATGTACATATTAAAAGCTGCCATCGAAGAAAGCGGCGTTACCCCTGACATGAGTGTATCTGATATTTGTGAAGCACTGAAAGAAGCCATGACAAAGATCACATATGACGGACTGACCGGGGCAGGCATGACGTGGTCGGCAACCGGTGAAGTCAACAAGCAGCCGATGGCCGTAGTTATAAAAGACGGACAATACGTTTCTGTCGAGAAATAAAAATTGTAAATAAACGGTTTATTTGGATACTGAAACATACAGACGGATGAAAATTCTGCTGTATGTTTCTTGTATTCATAGAAAAGTATAGCAATATATGGGTTTTGTGATAATTGTTGTAACAGTATTGTTACTGTGCTAAAATACAATAATTAACGATAAAAATATAAGAATGCATGTTTTGTATGCATAGCGGGGGTAAAAATGAATTTTCTGACACATTTGTTAAACGGAATAAGCCTTGGAAGTGTATATTCCATCATAGCTCTTGGTTACACAATGGTATACGGAATAGCTAAAATGATTAATTTTGCCCATGGCGATGTAATCATGGTAGGAGGATTTATAATATTTACTTTTATGAACACCCTGGGCCTTAATCCCTTTCTTTCCGTTCTGATTGCCATGATTTTGTGTACTCTACTCGGAATTACGATAGAACGTGTTGCATATAAACCTCTAAGAAAAGCACCTTCATTGGCAGTTCTGATTACGGCTATCGGAGTAAGCTATCTTCTTCAGAACCTTGCACTTCTTATATTTGGGGCGGAGGCCAAATCGTTTTCATCGGTTATACCGGTAAAATCGGTATCTTTGGCGGGAGGAAGACTGATTATATCCGGTGAGACTTTGGTTACAATCCCGATTTGTGTTATTATAATGGTGGCGCTGAATATTTTTGTAAAAAAGTCAAAGACCGGCCGCGGTATGCTTGCCGTATCGGAGGATAAAGAGGCCGCGGTTCTTATGGGCGTTAATGTAAATAAGACGATAGCAATAACTTTTGCAATCGGATCGGCTATAGCCGCCATAGGAAGCGCTTTGATGTTTTCAACCTATACCAATATATCACCCACCTCGGGCGCTATGCCGGGTATAAAGGCTTTTGTTGCTGCAGTTTTTGGTGGGATAGGATCCATTCCCGGTGCCATGATTGGTGGAATCCTGCTGGGTATTATTGAGATATTAAGCCGCGCATATATTTCCACCCAGTTGGGGGATGCCATTGTATTTCTCATACTTATAATTGTGCTGCTCGTAAAACCGACCGGTATCCTGGGTAAAAAGATTCAAGAGAAAGTGTAGGTGGGTGTTGTGAAAGCAAAATTACTTAAAATAAATAAATCAACCCGATCCGTTATCCTGACTGTCGGAATGATATTAGTCGCGTATATTGTCTGCCAATCCCTGATTGCTACGGGAAATATGTCCAATCTTCTTCAGAACCTTTTGATTTCAATGTGTTATTATTCGATAATGGCAGTTTCGTTAAATCTGACCGTAGGAATATTGGGCGAATTAAGTCTTGGGCATGCCGGTTTTATGTGTATTGGCGCGTTTACGGGAGCGATTTTTTCAAAGTGTACGGTTGATTCAATTCCGAATACTTTTATCCGTTTTACTTTAGCAATTTTGATAGGAGCCCTGGCGGCAGGTATATTTGGAATAATTATCGGTATAGTGGTATTAAGACTTAAAGGCGATTATCTGGCAATTGTGACGCTGGCTTTCGGAGAAATTATCAAGAATGTTTTAAACGTTTTGTATATCGGATATGACAGTAAAGGAATCCATTTTTCGATGAAAGATGCCGTATCCCTTAATCTTGAAAAGGATGGCGCTGTTCTTGTAAAAGGGGCCCAGGGCATAACAGGCACACCGAGAAATGCAACTTTTACCGTTGGAGTGGTTTTATTAATATTGACATATCTGATTGTAGTCAATCTGGTATATTCCCGTTCGGGAAGAGCCATTATGGCCATAAGGGACAACTATATTGCCGCAGAATCCGTAGGAATAAATATTACAAAATTCAAGATACTTGCGTTTTCAATTTCGGCGGCTTTGGCGGGAATGGCAGGAGTGCTGTATTCTCATAATATTGCCACAGTACAGTCATCGAAGTTCGGTTATAATTTGTCGATTATGATATTGGTATTTGTTGTTTTGGGTGGTATGGGCAATCTGCGCGGTTCGATTATTGCCGCAGTTTTGCTGACACTTCTTCCCGAATATCTGCGTTTCTTAAGAGATTACCGTATGCTTATTTATGCCATAGTCCTGATTGTGATGATGCTGTATAACTGGTCACCTGCATGTATCGCATGGCGCAGCAAGTATTCCCAAAAAATGCATATAAGAAAAGGCGCCGCGCAAAAGAAATCGGAAAAGGAGGTTTAATGTCATGGAAATGTTGAAAGTTAAAAATTTGAGCATCTCCTTTGGTGGTTTACATGCGGTTGATTCTTTCAGCATCACCGTAAATAAAGGGGAACTGTACGGACTTATCGGACCGAACGGTGCAGGCAAGACCACGGTATTCAATCTTCTTACGGGTGTATATAAACCGGATATGGGGCAGATCTTTTTGGACGGCGAAAACATTACGGGACTGAGTCCCGTTGAAATAAACAAGGCAGGTATTGCCAGAACATTTCAGAATATAAGGCTGTTTAGGAATCTGTCGGTACTGGACAATGTGAAAATAGGACTTCATAACATATATAAATATTCCACAATTGCCGGGATATTGCGGTTGCCTTCCTATTTTAGGACGGAGAGGCAGATGAATGAGAAGGCATATGAAATTCTGGAAGTTTTCGGACTGGAAAAAGAAGCTGATAATCTGTCGGCCAATTTGCCTTACGGAAAACAAAGAAAACTTGAAATCGCAAGGGCACTGGCCACCAACCCCAAACTTCTTTTGCTCGATGAACCGGCTGCCGGAATGAACCCTGCCGAAACCGAGGAACTTATGGAGACAATTACACTTATAAGAAAGAAGTATGATGTCACCATATTACTGATCGAGCATGACATGAAACTTGTAGCCGGGATTTGTGAGAAGATATTTGTTTTAAATTTCGGAACGGAACTTGCCAACGGGCGGCCTCAGGAAGTTCTGAACAATCCTGAAGTTATAAAGGCATATCTGGGAGAATAGTTTATTTGTTAATCTGGAGAAAATTCTCCGTTTTGTTTATAAAAAGTCTTCATTAAGAAGGAGAATTCTGATGTTAGAAGTCAAAAATTTGCAGGTATATTACGGAGTGATACAGGCTATTAAGGGAGTGTCCTTCAATGTCAATGAAGGGGAGATAATAGCCTTAATAGGAGCCAACGGGGCAGGGAAAACCACTATTTTAAGGACAATTTCCGGTTTGATTTCCGCCAAACATGGAGAAATTATATATAACGGAGTAGATTTGCAGAAAATCCATCCTCACAAAATTGTTTCGATGGGCCTGGCTCATGTACCGGAAGGAAGACGGGTCTTTTCACAGCTTACGGTATATGAAAACCTTTTGATGGGTGCGTATACCAGAACGGATAAAAACGAAGTAGAGGAAACCCTGCAGCAAATTTACAAGAGATTCCCTAGATTAAAGGAAAGAAGGAACCAACTGGCCGGTACCTTAAGCGGCGGCGAACAGCAAATGCTGGCAATGGGACGGGCGCTTATGTCAAAACCCAAAATAATATTAATGGATGAACCTTCGATGGGATTGTCACCTATACTTGTTGAGGAAGTTTTTGATATAATTAAAAGTATAAACCAAAGCGGTACAACCGTTCTTTTGGTTGAACAAAACGCAAAAAAAGCTTTGGCTATAGCAAACCGTGCATATGTTTTGGAAACCGGTAATATAGTTTTAGAAGGCGATGCCAGGGAACTGATGAATAATGAGTTGGTGAAAAAAGCATATTTAGGTGAATAACGGGGAAGGTGAAATGATATGAAAAAATTTGTTATTACAATTGCCAGAGGTTACGGCAGCGGGGGAAGAACAATCGGGAAAATGTTGGCTCAGGAATTGGGTATCTCTTATTATGACCGTGAACTTTTAAGACTTGCATCCGATGCCAGCGGAATTAACGAGGAGCTGTTTGCGCGGGCCGACGAGCAGCTGAAAAAAAGCCTTCTTTTCAAAATAGCAAAAAGGGTATATAAAGGCGAATTAATTCCGCCTGACAGTGAAGATTTCATTTCAAACGAAAACTTATTCAATTATCAGGCAAAAATTATAAAGGAACTGGCCCAGCAGGAATCCTGCGTTATTGTCGGCAGAGCTGCCGATTTTATTCTGAAAGACTTCGATAATGTGGTAAAAGTGTTTGTTCATGCGCCGCTTGAAGATTGTATCAAAACTCTTAAGGAAATGACCGGAAAATCGGAAAAGGAGCTTGAAAAGCAGATATTATCCATAGACAAAAGAAGGGCCGAGTATTATAAATACTTTACAGGACGAAACTGGAACGACGCGAGAAATTACGATCTTTGTTTAAACAGCAGCCAACTGGGATTTAGAAAATGTGTCGATATAGTAAAGGCATATCTGGATATTCGCTTCGCTGACTAAGTTTGTTTTGATAAATTTCTTTAGGGTACATCTTTGTATTTTTTTGGATTTCCGGGTGTAAGAGATGTTCTGCATAATAAAATCCGGCGTAAGATTGCCGGAACTGATTAGTATTTAAGAAAGAGGGAATTATATGATTTCGGATAAGATGATTGGATTTGTCAAAAACAGCTCGGTAATCCGTGCCATGTTTGAAGAAGGCAAAAGGCTCGCTGAAATTTACGGTGAAGAAAACGTATACGATTTCAGTCTCGGAAATCCGAGCGTGGAACCGCCTGTGCAGATAAAAGAAGCGTTGATTGATATACTGAATGAAGAAGATCCGAATACTGTCCATGGTTATATGAACAATTCCGGATATACGGACGTAAGGGAAAAGATTGCCCTGTCGATAAATAAAAGATTTGATACCTGTTTTACCTCCGACAATATTGTCATGACGGTAGGCGCTGCAGGAGGCCTGAATGTAATACTGAAATCCCTGCTGAATCCGGGGGATGAGGTAATAACATTTGCGCCTTATTTCGGGGAATATCGCAATTATGTATGTAATTATGACGGCATTTTGGTGGTGGTTCCTCCCGACTGTGAAACTTTCCAGCCGAATCTCAATGAATTTGAAAAAAGAATTACCGCGAAAACCAAAGCTGTAATTGTCAATTCGCCAAACAATCCGACCGGAGTGGTATATTCCGGGGAGACAATCCGCGGCATGGCCGATATATTAAATAAGAAGCAAAAGGAATTTAACACTTCAATTTATCTCATATCCGACGAGCCGTACAGGGAACTGGTATATGACAACGTGGAAGTCCCTTATCTCACAAAGTATTATAAAAATACGGTTGTGGTTTATTCATACAGTAAATCCCTTTCGCTACCCGGTGAAAGAATAGGGTATCTGGTTATCCCCGACGAAACGGATGATTATAAGGATTTGGTGGCGGCTGCCAATGTTGCCACACGAATACTGGGTTTTGTAAATGCACCGTCACTTATTCAGAGAGCCGTTGCCAGATGCCTGGATGTCAAGGTGAATGTTGAGATTTATAACCGCAACAGGGAGCTTCTCTACAACAGTCTATTGTCATACGGCTATGAATGTGTAAAACCGCAGGGGGCATTTTATCTCTTCGTAAAAGCACTGGAAGAGGACGACGTTAAATTCGCGCAGAACGCGAAAAAATATAATCTTCTGATCGTTCCTGGCTCATCCTTTGACTGTCCGGGATATGTACGGATTGCATATTGTGTTGATTATGATATGATTAAGCGCGCCCTGCCCGGTTTTAAAAAACTGGCCGAAGAATACGGGAGGTAAAGGTATTGAGCGGAAGTAATAAAAGAGCATGGGAAAACTATATCCGGAAAGTGAAACCCTATGTTCCCGGAGAACAAACCGGAGACAAAACGGTCATAAAGCTGAATACCAACGAGAATCCGTTCCCGCCTGCGCCCGGTGTGCAAAAGGTGTTAAACAGTCTGGATGCGGACAGCCTGCGTCTTTATCCGGATCCATCCATCGGGCTGCTTGTGGAGGAATTGGCTAAGTTTTATGGGGTTGACAAAGAACAGGTTTTTGTCGGCGTAGGTTCGGATGACGTTCTTGCGATGGCGTTTCTGACCTTTTTTAATTCCGACAAACCGGTTCTGTTTCCCGATGTTACCTATTCCTTTTATCCGGTTTGGTGTGATTTGTACCGGATACCTTATGAAACCCAGGCTCTGGATGAACGGTTTCGCATAGTGAAAGAAGATTATTATAAGGATAACGGAGGCATAGTTATTGCCAATCCCAATGCCCCCACATCCTTATATGAAGATGTTTCAACCGTTGAGGACATTGTCAGTCACAATCCCGGTTCCGTAGTGATTGTGGACGAAGCCTATGTGGACTTTGCCAAAGAATCCGCTTTGCCGTTAATAAAAAAGTACGATAACCTCCTGATAGTGCAGACCTTCTCAAAATCAAGAGCAATGGCCGGAATGAGAATCGGATTTGCCATTGGAAACAAGAAACTGATTAAAGCATTAAATGATGTGAAATATTCATTTAATTCGTATACTTTAAATCAGGCGGCAATACTTACCGGAGTGGAAGCCGTCAAGGATGTGAAGTATTTCAGGGAAAGTACAGAAAAAATAATTCAGATTCGTAAAGAAGCGGAAGAAACATTTAAGGAATTAGGTTTTAGCTTACCCGAATCGGGAACCAACTTTTTGTTTGTCACCCATGATTATATTCCGGCAAAAGAGCTGTATGAAGCGTTGAGGAACAATAAGATCCTTGTCCGTTATTTCGCACAGCCGAGAATTGATAATTATCTGAGGATTACCATCGGGACAAGGGAGCAGATGGACAAATTGTTCGAATTTTTGAGAAAATATATTAAGAATAGGTAAGTTTAAGATTTATAATATGTTAATTTAAGCTAATTTGCTGTCGGAACAGGAGAACGGATGGGAGTAAACCATGAATTATCAGAAAGAGCTTGATAAAATTATAGAGAAACTAAAAATGGAAGAACCGTACAAACCTCCGAAACTTTTGATACACAGTTGCTGCGCACCCTGCAGCAGTTATGTACTGGAATATTTGTCCGAATATTTTTCCATAACTATATTTTACTATAACCCCAACATTTATCCGGCAGACGAGTATGAAAAAAGGGTTAAGGAACAGGAGAGGCTGATTTCCTTAATGCCGTTAAAAAATCCCGTCACATTTGTGGAAGGGGACTATGAGCCTCAAAAATATTATGAGACTGTCAAAGGACATGAAAAGGATCCGGAAGGCGGAGAAAGATGTTTCATATGTTACCGGATGAGACTTGAGGAAGCAGCCAGAATTGCCAGTGAAGGCGGATTTGATTATTTTACGACCACTCTTTCCATCAGCCCTTATAAAAATGCGGAAAAGCTGAATGAAATCGGACAGGAAGTGGCGCGCTTGTACGGTGTATCCTTCTTGCCTTCGGATTTCAAGAAGCGAGGCGGGTATCAGCGTTCCATTGAACTTTCCAGGGAATATGGCTTATACCGCCAGAATTATTGCGGCTGCATTTTTTCCAGAAGGACAGATGAAGTCGAAAAAAACAGCGATGAGATATAAGTTACGGTAATGCCATGTAAGAGAATTAATATGCTTAAATAAAAGAGTTTCGCAAATGAAACTCTTTTATTTATTGAACGCATATGTGCTTGCCGTATAGATAATCGGAAAGAAAGCGGAGTACCTGCCGTAATCCGAATTATTAAAACAGGATGAAGGCAGGCGTTTTTGTTGGTGTAATACACCGGTTTCATCGTCGAAATGGTGTTACGGTAAATGTTTTGATAATAATATTTATGAAAATTATATAAATTTATAAATTTAAAAAGGAAATAGTAAGTCTTTGTAGAATATTAGTATTACAGGTTACTTTCCGGTTAGTTACCCGAACCGGAAAAGGGCGGTATGTTTAACATGTGGTTGATGATAGTAAGGAGGCTGTTATGGAAAACAACTTAACTATCAGAGAGAGGCTCGAACTTAGGGAACATGAGATTTTAAGCCCATATGCGGCATTCTCGGATCAATCGCAGGGGAGGGATGTCGAGGAAGAGCAATGTGATATCCGGCCTGTCTATCAAAGGGACAGAGACAGGATACTGCATTCCAAGGCTTTCAGAAGACTGAAACATAAGACTCAGGTTTTTCTTGCACCGGAGGGTGATCATTACAGGACCAGGCTTACCCATACTCTGGAAGTTTCCCAGATAGCCAGAACAATTGCAAAGGCCCTAAGGTTGAACGAGGACCTGACCGAAGCCATAGCTTTGGGTCATGATTTGGGACATACCCCCTTTGGACATGCGGGAGAAAGAGCGCTTGACAGAGTATGCCCCGGAGGGTTCAAACATTATATTCAAAGCATCCGGGTTGTGGAAGTGCTTGAAAATCACGGGAAAGGTCTTAATCTTACCAAGGAAGTCAGGGACGGCATAAGAAACCATCAGATGTCAACGATGCCTTCCACCCTGGAGGGAAAAGTGGTAAGATTAAGTGACAAAATTGCATATGTACATCATGATACGGACGATGCCATCAGAGGCGGTATTATCAGGGAAGAAGACGTCCCTAAGGAATATAAGGAAATTCTCGGAGATAACCTGGTAAAAAGGCTGAACACTATCGTAAAGGATATAATAAGCAGCAGTGAAGGAAAGAATGATATTATGATGTCTCCCGATGTGGAGAAGGCATTATTCGGCCTTCGGGATTTTTTGTTCACTCATGTATATACGAATAAAAAGGCCAAGAGCCAGGAGGAACAGGCGGAACGTCTGGTGGAAACATTGTTTTATTATTATAAGGATCACCCGGAGCATTTACCTCCGGAGTATTATACACGAATAGAAAAGTTTAATGAACCGGTTTATCAGGTGGTATGTGATTATGTAGCGGGTATGACGGACCGTTATGCGGTTGCAAAACTGAAGGAGCTCATGATCCCATCAGCTTGGAGCGTTTATTGATGTGAATCAGATGGGAGGAATATATAAATGTATTATCCCGATGAAATAGTCGAAGAAGTCCGGTTAAAAAGTGATATTGTAGACATAATAGGTTCCTACATAAAGTTGAAAAAAACCGGCAGCAATTATATGGGATTATGCCCCTTTCATAACGAAAAGACTCCTTCCTTCAGCGTAAGCCGGTCAAAACAGATGTATTACTGTTTCGGATGCGGAGCCGGAGGTAACGTTTTTACCTTTATTATGCAGTATGAGAATTATTCTTTTGTGGAGGCTTTGAAATTCCTTGCCGAAAGGGCGGGTATCAATCTGCCAGAACGGGAATATTCTGAGAGGGAAAAACGTCAGGCCGACTTAAAAAGAAGGCTTATGGAAATAAATAAGGAAGCGGCAAAATATTATTATTATCAGTTAAAATCAGAAAGGGGACAAGCTGCCAGACAGTATTTGTCTGACAGGGGGTTAAGCGAGGAGACAATAAAATCGTTCGGATTGGGATATGCCAACCGGTTCAGCGACGATTTATATCTGTATCTGAAGAAACTCGGATACGAAGACGAATTGTTAAAACAGTCCGGTTTGGTATCTTTCGATGAAGTACGGGGCGGACATGACAAGTTTTGGGACAGGATTATGTTCCCGATTATGGATACTGCCAACAGAGTGGTCGGATTCGGCGGACGGGTCATAGGAAGCGGAAATCCCAAATACCTGAATTCGCCTGAGACCATTATTTTTGACAAAAGCAGAATCATGTACGGATTAAACAGGGCCCGTAAGTCAAGAGAAACATATTTTCTAATCTGTGAAGGATATATGGACGTAATATCTTTGCACCAGGCCGGCTTTACCAATGCTGTGGCCACACTGGGAACGGCATTTACGGAGCAACATGCCGCTCTCATTAAGCGTTTCACCCAAGAGGTGGTTCTTACTTTTGACAGCGACAACGCGGGAATACAGGCCGCTCTTCGGGCAATAAATATCCTGAGAAATTCCGGATTAACAGTAAAGGTGCTCAATATGCGTCCCTTTAAAGATCCGGATGAATTCATAAAAGCCCTGGGAGCGGATGAATTTAAAAATAGAATAGCAGAAGCCAAAAACAGCTTTTTCTTTGAGATTGATGTACTTCAAAACAACTTTAATATGGATGATCCCGAAGAAAAAGTTAAGTTTTTTAACGAAGTGGCTAAGAAATTATTGTCTTTTTCCGATGATTTGGAGAGAAACTTTTATCTGGATGCCGTGGCAAAGAATTATAAAGTGGACGCCGCGCTTTTAAATAAGCTTGTCGGTAAGCTGGGAGCAAATATGGCAGTTCAGACACCGATAGCCGTAAAACAGCCTGCCGGCAGCCGTGATAAAGAAAAGCAAGGCGGCAGGGACGGTATCGATAAGATCCAGAGACTGTTGATTTCCTGGATTTCCGAAGACCCGGAAATATACCATAAAATAAAAAATATTGTAAAACCGGAGGATTTTACCGACGGTATTTATTACGAAGTGGCAAAGCTGGTTTATGCCGAATATGAAAACGGCTACAACGTGGAACCTGCAAAAATTATCAGTTGCTTTGAAGATACGGAAATGCAATCGGAAGCGGCTTCGCTTTTCAATGCTGAACTTTTGGGTGATATTAAGGAAGCGGATCGGCAGAAAGCATTGTTTGACACCGTTTACCGACTTAAGGAAGAGAGCCTGAACAGGCAAAGCATAAAAGCGGCCGAAAAAAACGACTCGAAATTGTTGCAGGACATAATAAGGGAGAAAGTGGATCTTAAGAAAAAGATAGCAGCGGTTCTGAAATAGAAGTGTGTATATAACCTTATTATTTGCAATCGTGATTTTCTGTACGGTGATGCGTACTGTTTTGTAACAGTTTACCGAATTAACCGGCAAATGCCGGGTGATCGGTGAATATACGGAATTAACATTTGCTATGTATTATATATTGCGTGAATTCCGGTGATCTGCTTAAATTGCATATTTAATTGAATGATGGTTAGAATATAAACATGTTAGAAAAGGAAGGATTATTCTATGGATGAAAATATCGCTAAATTTACGGAAAGATTAAAGGAATTACTGGCTTATGCGGAAAAGAAGAAAAACGTCCTGGAATATCAGGAAGTGAATGACTTTTTCGCAGATATGGAGCTGGATCCACAGAAGATTGAAAAAATATATGACTATCTTGAAAAACATAATGTGGACGTCCTTAGATTTTCTGAAGCCGATGAAGACGATCTTATACCGGATGACGGGAATATAAATCCGGAGGATCTGGATTTATCCATTCCGGAAGGCGTTAATATAGAAGATCCGGTCCGTATGTATCTTAAGGAAATAGGCAAGGTACCTCTGCTTACCGCGGAGGAGGAAAACGAACTGGCAAGAAGGATGGAGGAAGGCGACGAATCTGCCAAGAAACGTCTGGCTGAAGCAAACCTTCGACTGGTTGTAAGCATAGCAAAAAGATATGTCGGACGCGGTATGCTGTTCCTTGACCTGATTCAGGAAGGAAATCTCGGACTAATTAAAGCTGTTGAAAAATTCGATTACCGTAAAGGTTTCAAATTCAGCACTTACGCCACCTGGTGGATCAGGCAGGCTATTACAAGAGCCATTGCGGATCAGGCAAGAACCATCCGTATACCGGTTCACATGGTGGAGACCATCAATAAACTGACCAGGGTTCAAAGACAGTTATTGCAGGAACTGGGACGGGAACCAACCCCTGAGGAGATTGCCGAAGTTATGAATATCTCGGTTGACAGGGTAAGAGAAATTCAAAAGATATCCCAGGAACCGGTTTCCCTTGAGACACCAATCGGAGAGGAAGAGGACAGCCATCTGGGTGACTTCATTCAGGACGATAACGTACCGGTACCAGCCGATGCGGCGGCTTTTTCCCTGCTGAAGGAACAACTGACGGAAGTTTTAGGTACACTTACCGAAAGGGAGCAGAAAGTTCTTAGGCTTAGGTTCGGTCTGGATGACGGAAGAGCCAGGACTCTTGAAGAAGTCGGAAAAGAATTTAATGTTACCAGAGAAAGAATCCGTCAGATTGAGGCCAAAGCCCTTCGAAAACTGAGACATCCCAGCAGAAGCCGGAAACTTAAGGATTATCTTGAGTAAAAGGGGATCTTTGACTGGAGACTATGAATCCTATATATTAGGTTTTTAGTCTCCTTTTTTATGCAGATTCATACTCCGGATGATATTTAAAGGTGCCGGGGCTTTCTGAATTTTTATCTGGAATTTATATTTTTGTCTGACAACATAGAGAATTATTATAACCGTAGCTATGGAATAATATCTCACAATATGGTAAAATAATATAGATTATATAACGGAGATGGAAAGATGCAGCTTTCAAAAAGACTACAGACGGTAGTATCGATGGTGACACCGGGAAACAGGGTTGCTGATATAGGATGTGACCATGCGTATACGGCCATATATTTGATAAAAAAAGGTATATCGCCTTATGTAATAGCAATGGATGTAAACGACGGGCCCCTTAATAAAGCCAGAGAAAATATAGAAAAATACGGGGTTTCGGATAAGATAGATGTCAGAAAATCTGACGGGCTGGAGAAGTTACGGACAGGAGAAGCCGATACAATATTGATTGCCGGTATGGGCGGTAGACTTATGATACGGATTATGACAGGCAACATGGAAGCCTTGTCGTCTGCTGATGAATTGATACTGCAGCCTCAGTCGGAAATACACCTTGTCAGGAAGAAGCTTAAAGACATGGGCTTTTTGATTATAAACGAGAGTATGGTTAAGGAAGACGGTAAATATTATGTAGTTATGAAGGCAAAATCGGATTTGGCTAAAATTGAAGAAAAGGATTATCAGCTTATAGAACCTGAACACTTTTATTACGGCAGACTGCTTCTTGAAGGCAAAAACCCGGTATTGCTCGAACATTTGCAAAATGAAAGGAAGTTATACAATAGTATTTACAGGGAGTTGGCAATACAGCCGACGAAACAGTCAACTGAAAGGCAGGCGGAAATCGTTGAACTGATGTCTTTGATTGACCGTGCTATCGGCTACTTTAAGGAGGGATGATGATGGATAACGGCCATTTTGTTAAGATAAAGATAAAGGATACCGTTAAGGAGTATCCCGTTAACACCAAATTGATTGATATTGCGGCGGAATATCAAAGCAAGTATAAGTATGACATAATTCTAGCTTTTGTGAATAATAAGCTAATGGAGCTTGCCAATCCCATAAAAGAGGATTGTACCGTCCGCTTTGTCACTACGGCCGAAGATGCCGGCCATAAGACATATACCAGAGGTATGATATTGGTGCTGCTTAAGGCATTTTATGCCGAATTTGGCAGTGAAAACATAAATAAAGTATCGGTGGAGTATTCTCTGGGAAACAGTCTGTATTTTGATTATATTGGAAAGCTGCCTTTGACAAAGGGGCGGATTGAGGCTGTTAAGCAGCGGATGAAGGAAATTGTTCAAAAAGATATTCCGTTTCAAAAAAGAAGTATAGACACGGATGAATCAATAGAGCTGTTCGCCAGATATAAGATGTATGATAAAGAGAGATTGTTCAAATACCGCCGTGTATCAAAGACGAACGTATATAACCTTGATGGATTTGAAGACTATTTTTATGGATATATGCCGCCCAGCACAGGCATGCTTAAGTATTTTGATTTATTGCCTTATGAAGAAGGCTTCGTGCTTGTGCTGCCGAGGATGAGCAATCCTACGGTTGTAGAACCGTTTGTGTCCAGGAAAAAATTATATATTACTCTCAGAGAATCGAATGAATGGGCAAAAATGATGGAAGTTGATAATGTGGGAGCCCTTAACGATCTGATATCCCAGGGCAAATTTAATGAACTGGTTCTGATACAGGAAGCCCTTCAGGAGAAGAAGATCAGTGAAATAGCCGAAGCTATAAAAAAAGCAAAAGATACAAAGTTTGTAATGATTGCGGGACCTTCTTCGTCGGGGAAAACCACTTTTTCTCACAGGCTTGCGATACAGCTGAAGGCTCACGGGCTGAAACCTTATCCCATAGCCGTAGACAATTATTTTGTAGAAAGGGACAAAACGCCAAGAGACGAATTCGGAAATTACGATTTTGAAAGTTTGCATGCAATAGATTTGGAACAGTTAAACAGGGATTTGACTGATTTGATGAACGGCAAGACCGTTGACATGCCTGTTTTTAATTTTATAACAGGTAAGAGGGAATATAAGGGCAACTACCTTAACATAGGCAAGGACGGAATTCTGGTTATAGAGGGCATTCATGCATTAAATGACGAATTGTCCTATTCCCTGCCCAGGGACAGGAAATTTAAAATATATATCAGTGCCCTGACCCAACTGAATATAGATGAGCATAACAGGATACCGACTACCGACGGCAGGTTGCTCCGCAGAATGGTAAGAGACGCAAGAACAAGGGGAGCGACGGCACGCACCACCATATCCATGTGGCCTTCCGTAAGAAGGGGAGAAGAAAGAAACATATTCCCATTCCAGGAAGGGGCGGACATAATGTTTAATTCAGCCCTTATATATGAACTGGCCGTTTTAAAAGTATATGCCGAACCGTTGCTGTTCGGGGTTGATAAAGACAGCGAAGAGTATACGGAGGCCAAAAGACTGCTTAAGTTTTTGGATTACTTTATTGCGGCACCGGCCGATGCGGTACCGAATAACTCCATTCTGAAAGAATTTGTCGGAGGAAGTTGTTTTAAGGTATAATTTAAATAAAAAAATTTATCATAATAAATCTTTAAATTACTTCAGGAAAAGACAGGCTGTGTTCTGAGCCGGCATATTCGGATATTTCATATCCGTTATGCGGCAGTCAAAGCACAGCCTGTGAATATGTATTCTATAAAGTCAAAGCACAGCCTGTAAATATGTTTTCTAAATATTCGCCATGCAATCTTTTATTATAACCAATCGTATTATTAAATAATAATTTCGGTTTATGTTTCCTGTTTGGTCGAAATTTCAAAGAATTTAAGTCTGTGTTCATGTATATTTATAATTTCAATCTAAATTCCAATTCTTTCTTAAAACAAAAAAAGAGTTTCATTTGAGAAACCCTTTGGGTAAGCTCAGCCGCTTAGCTGTCACTTATTATAAGTGGACAATCCGATGGAGCAATTTATGTTTAATACATTTTTTACGGTGAAATAAATGCATTCCTAAAGCTAATATTTTCAATAAAAATTTTGCAGAAAGTATAATGTATAATTAAAATAAATAAAAAGTGAGTAGCACGATAAGCCGGGTTCTGTCGCGGATGGTCATCTATCTAGGCTGTATGTCGCCATACAGCTCCGGCAACCGCTTTCGCAATTGCCGTGCGGCCAACCCGAAAGCACGGCGGGCCACCGTATCGCTTTCTGTTAGGCCTTGCTTCGGGTGGGGTTTACATCTGCCCCTTCCGTTACCGGAAGAGCGGTGGTCTCTTAAACCACCTTTCCATCCTTACCGGAACAAATACCTTGCTCCGGCGGTTTATTTCTGTTGCACTTTCCTTGGAGTCGCCTCCACCGGACGTTATCCGGCACCCTGCCCTGTGAAGCCCGGACTTTCCTCGCCTTATAAAGGCGCGACCATCTGTGCTACTCACTTATTGATTACTGGCTGTAAGTATTCTAACATGTAAACGTTAAAAAGTAAATGAAGAACAATTGCCAATTTAACATTATTATTGTTTTCCTGTTTCATGTTTATTTTCCAATTCAAATTCCAAAATCTTTCTGGAAATTCTGATACGCTGATATATGGCGGCATAAGTTATCTCATCCAGTCCGTCAATATAATTTTGGGGAAAATTCTTGCTTAATCCCTTGTCTCTTAATATATTTACAGCCTTGTTATATGCAATTGCCGCCTCTTCTTCTGTTGTGTATCTTCCTATTATATAATACCCGTTAATGTTAATTTTGGCCAGATAAACAGGGATATTTTTTTTAAAACGTTTCGAAACCCCATGATAACGGTTGATTATTTCTATATTTGAGTAACGGAAGTCGGTAGAGTCCCCGTTGATAAAACGAAAATCTTTACCCGGTACCGCGTAATTTTTTATTCCATATCGTGTAAAAATGCTGGTCTGCATACCGTATTCGGATGTGAACAGGCGGCCTCCCCGTCTTAATATTTTATGCCTCGCATAATAGAATAAATCGTCGACATCAAATTTCAAAACCAAATCTCTGTCAATATAATAAAGAAAGTACCGTTTTTTTAAATATATGGGATTTTTAAAATAAATACCGTTATCTCTTACATTAACAAGGGAGACCCATTTACCGAAGGCGAGAAGACAATTTTCAGGGTATTTTTCAATACTCCATTTATCGGAATTGTATAAAACCTCACGGGCCAGCATATAAGCGGCATGGGCATCATTTTCTGTTTTAAAACTGCCGAGACTTATATGTTTACCCATATATGTTACAGAAGCTCTGTAATAAAATTCCTGGTTCTTTTTACTGGCACTATAAACTCCGGGTAACATATAGTCCTCCTGTTTGTTAAAGTGGTGTTATTTAAACTATATCAGATTAAGTGTTAAATCGCAATTCCGGAATGGATTATAATTGTCAAAATTTAAAAATATATGAACAAATTTGAAAGATTCTATTTGTGTAGAAAATATAAATAATAATTTATATTTATACTATATCAGTAGAATATGAATAATTTACCATGGATTTACATAAAATATTTAATATAAATTTAATAATTTGTTAAAATATTACTGCCTTAAATGCACAATAAAAACGTTAAATTATACACAAAGTTTATCAAAAATAACGGTATTATACATAATATGTAAATACGAAGTAGTGGCATATAACGAAATTTCGTAATTCTTATTGACACACAATTTTATCAACCATATAATGCAGGTTAGCATTATGCACAATGCCAAAATATGGCAACTAAAAATAAGGAGAAAGAGGAAAATTTTATGACAACCATAAATACATTTCTTCAGAGGAAAAAGCTGCGGGAAAACAACCATGGCATTTATATGGTGTTTGCGGCGTACGCTTTGTCAATCCTTTTGCTGGTTATCGGATCTGACGCTTTATATAACATCAAATCCAAGGCAGACGGTACGGGAGCACCATCCGATGAAGAAAATCTTGCAATTGAAGATATTAATAATTCCTATGAAGCCACAGTTCAGAAGCAGAATAATTACCGGATCGAATATAGAACGGATTATCTGCAAAAAAACAGACCGGATTTTGTTAAACAGTATGAGCAGAATGCCATGCATACCGTATCGGACGATACCACATGGCTGCTGGGATTTGCCATGAACGACGAAGAATTCGACCGTCTGCTGGATTACATGAAAGAGAACGAAATATTAAAACGGGAAGAAAATGTAAAGGATGAAAAATCAATTGAAAGCTTTTCGGCGAAAGAGGGTTCAAACACATCGGCGATCTCATTAACCGGAGAAGAAATATCAATGCTTGAAAGAATAGTGGAAGCCGAAGCAACCGGTGAAGACATGATTGGAAAAATTCTGGTCGCCAACGTGGTTTTAAACCGTCTGGAGAATGATAATTTTCCGGATACGGTTGAAGAAGTCATATTTCAGAAAGTGGGAGACGAATATCAGTTTTCCCCTGTCGCCGACAGAAGGTATTGGAAAGTAAAGGTGACCAAGGAAACGAAGGAAGCTGTGCAAAGAGCATTAAGCGGTGAGGATTATTCTCAGGGGGCTTTATATTTTATGTCAAGAAAAAACGCCAGAAAAAGCAGCATAAAATGGTTTGACAATAATCTGAAGTGGCTTTTCAAACATGGTGCTCACGAGTTTTATAAATAACTTCATGAACTTCATAATACTTAATAATATAAAATATTACGGTATATGAAACTGCATATAATCTCATAATTCATTAATAATTTTAAAAAAATTATTACGGTACTGGAAACTGTAAACAAGATATGATATAATCCGCCCTAAAAGGCGGATTATTTTTATGTAAAATGTTATTGACTTAAAAACTAAATTGCATAAAAATACTTCGCAATTATGTACCTGCGCGGTTGCGGTATTAAATATGCCGGATGTGTAATTACGCCAGGTAAGAAAGTTAAAAATACAGAAAGTTACATAAGTAAAATAATTCATGGCATATTGGAAATTGCTTTATTAAATTCCGCCATGAATGAAAAGCCAGGGGCCTTGAAGTTTCAAAGATATATTCTTAAAAATTATGGATAAAGGGGACTTGAGATTATGAACCTAATGTATCACAGCACAAGAAGCAAAGAAATACGTGTTACGGCATCCCAGGCCATACTGCAGGGGCTTGCTCCAGACGGAGGCCTATTTGTACCGGAATCTGTCCCTCAGCTGGATAAGCCTTTAGAGGAATTGGCTGAAATGAATTACCGTGAGCTTGCTTATGAAATCTTAAGCAGGTTTTTGACCGATTACAGTGAGGAGGAACTTAAAGACTGCATAAACAGGGCTTATGACAATAAGTTTGATACGCCTGATATCGCGCCGTTAAAAAAAGCAGGGAAGATGTATTATCTTGAGCTTTTCCATGGCGCGACCATAGCTTTCAAGGATATGGCCCTTTCTATTTTGCCGCATCTGCTCACCAAAGCAGCCAGGAAGAATAATATAGATGATGATATAGTAATACTGACCGCAACTTCGGGGGATACGGGCAAAGCAGCTTTGGCGGGTTTTGCCGATGTAAAAGGGACAAAGATAATCGTGTTTTATCCCAAAGACGGAGTAAGCAAGGTCCAGGAAAAGCAGATGATTACCCAAAAAGGCAACAATACTTACGTAATCGGAATACGAGGCAATTTCGACGATGCCCAGACGGGGGTAAAGAAAATATTCGGTGATGCGGAACTTAAAGAAAAAATGAGCAAGGCCGGTTATCGTTTTTCGTCGGCCAATTCCATCAATGTCGGAAGGCTGATTCCGCAGATTGTGTATTATGTTTATGCTTATACTAAATTATTAAAAATTGGTGCTATAAAAAGCGGGGGAAAAATAAATTTCGTTGTTCCTACCGGAAACTTCGGAAATATCCTTGCGGCTTATTATGCCAAGAAAATGGGCCTGCCGGTGGACAAATTGATATGTGCTTCCAATGACAACAAAGTCTTATTTGACTTTTTCAGGACGGGCATATATGATCGCAACCGCGAATTTGTTCTTACGATATCACCGTCAATGGATATCCTGGTATCCAGCAATCTGGAACGGCTGATTTATCATATTTCGGGGAACGATACCCATAAAACCGCCGAGTTAATGAAGACACTTAATACCGGAGGAAGATATGAAATTTCTGCGGATATGAGAATTAATCTGAATGACTTCCTGAGCGGTTATGCAACGGTTGAAGAAACTAAAGAAGCCATTCAAAGAGTATATAAAGAAACGGGGTATGTCATTGATACACATACGGCTGTGGCGACGGAGGTTTACGAAAAATACTTCAAGGAGGATATAGACCCTTCAAGAACAGTTATAGTATCTACCGCCAGCCCTTACAAATTTGCGGAAAGCGTATTGGCGGCAATAGGCGCTGAAAATATGCCGGCGGATGATTTTGAACAGGCCAAACTGCTCGAAGAAATCTCCGGAGTTCCGATACCTGAAGCTGTGAAGGAAATACATCATGCGGAGGTAAGGCATAACAGAATTTGCGAACCTGCCGGGATGAAATCTGAGGTTGAGGAAATTTTAAAAATAATCTAATTATGACAAAAGCCTGACATAAATTTGACACATACTCATAGCATTATATAAGCATAGTCAATCGAACAAGAACCTTATGGCGAAACCCCATGCCAGCAGACAAAGTCACATCCTAATAAAAACTGCTTCTGGGATAAAGGCCGTAAGGGGAATGTAAGAAGTTGGGGGTTGCCCCTACATTAGATTTGACTGCAATATAATCTTCTGACCCGGATTTTAACGATAAAGGCGAATCGGGTTAAATTGGTAAATTATCCAATATTAGAGAGAAAACCACTTGATCTTTAATACCTTTATTGTTATAATCATCTTGTTGTTGGAATGATTATATTGATGCGCTCTTTGCTGAATTTACGGGGGTTGTAGACTTGGTAATTCAGTAATAAGACGCAAAAATATAATTAAAAAATCATATATAAGGAGGAAGTAAGAATATGAAGACAAAGTCTTTCAGGAAGTTGTCTTTCGTTCTGGCAGTGGCCATGATCCTTTCAGTATTCTATCCGGCCGCTGGAGTTTTCGCTGCTTCTAAGCCGAAACTCAACGCTACAAGTAAGACATTACTTCTTGCTGTAGACGGCAGGGACGAATTCGACTTCAACATTAAGAACAAGAAGAGCGGTTGGGCTTACGAATGGGAGTCCAGCGATACCGACGTTGCAGAAGTTGACGATAAGGGTTTAGTAACTGCAGTTGGTGTTGGTTCCGCTACAATCACTGTTTACATTACCGATAAGAAGACAGGCGAAGAAGTTAAAGAACTGTCTGCTAAGGTAACTGTAAAAGACAATATCAAGACAGTTAAGATTTCAAATGCACCTGAAGGCAATAAGCTTGCTGTTGGTCAGGAATATGACTTCAACAGATCTTATGTAACAAATTCAGGCAGCACAAAGAAGACCACTTCCATAACCAGATGGGAAGTAACTCCTGCAGAAAACGCAAAGATTGATGACAGTGGTTTATTCGTAGCAAACGCTGCCGGCGAGTACACAATCACTGCTCGTTCATTCCAGTCCAAGGCTAAATATGAAGCTTGGTTGGCTGACAAAGAAGCTAATGCAGCTTATGTATTGGCTGAAGACAGCATAAAGATTACAGTAGCACCTTCCATGGTTGAAGTTAAGCAGAAAGACCTGGATACCATAACTGTAACCTTTGACAGTGCCATGAAGCAGGAAGACCTTGCAAAGAATCTTAAGGTTTACTATCTTGCAGGCACCACAAAAGTTTTGCATCAGATTTCTGCTATCACCCTTGACAGCACAAACAAGGTTGCTACAGTAGATTTCTATGGAAAACTGGTTAAGGATACTACTTATGTAGTTGAATATCCTGATATGGAATCCAAGGAATTCAAATCCGCTGCTGCTAAATATACTGATGTTGTTAGCGGAGAAATCCTGACAAAGACCGCTCAGATTGCAACTCCTGAAAAGCTTGAGATTGCTCTCTACGATAAGAACGGTGTAAATATCGCAGACAACAACAATGATAACGATGCATTACTCAACAGAGTAGAGCTCAAGTCATCCAACAACGCTACTACACTTGTTGGAAGAGACCTGTCCATGTACAAGGTTGGTGACACCACTACCATATCAGTAACATATCATACTTATGATTATGATTTGACAACCGGTCAGGAAATCGGCGTTGTAACATTTGAAGGCGTTGTAACCTGCGTAGAGAAGAAGACAGATAATGTCGGTGTATTGAATGCTTATACCGTTGTTACAAAGAGCGGCACAACAAAGCAGGCTGATTTCAGCAATGTTAAGCATTCAATCGCAGCTGGTGACAGTGGCTATTACCTGGCTGTACAGTTAAAGGGTAAGAAAGCTGATGGTACTGATCTTTACACCACCAACGTTGATAATGATAACGGATTCAAATATGTAACATCCAATAAGGACATCCTTATTGTTGGTGAGAATGACGGATTTGTATATCCTGTTAGAGAAGGTACCGCATCAGTCGTTGTAAGCTACAATGATGTTGTTGTAGGTACAGCAGTTATCACCGTAGTTGGCGCTAGAAAAGTAGCTAACGTAACTCTGGATGCTACAAGCTTCAAGCTGTCAAACGATGATGATGTACAGGATACCAAGTCTGTTACCGTTACAGTTAAGGATCAATTGGGTGATGATTACACCAATTGTGGAATTGAGACCACAATTAACGGTAATATTAATGATCATGGATTGTTAACTTCCGTTGCCAGCGCTAATCCTATTGTCTTCAATGCAGCAAATGTTCCTCAGGGAACTTATACTTATACAGTAAAAGTTACTGATTATTCAACTTGGACAACAACAACAAGATTCATTTCCGTAACTGTTTTAGCTCCTTCAAGCGATGATAATGTATATTACTATGCTGTTGAACCTGATAAGACAGAATATGATATGAATCTTACAAGTTGGGATACCGAAGAAAATGTAACACTTTCACTGTTCGGTTATGCTTCTAACGGAGTAAGAAACGTTAGAGTAGACCTTAGACAGGATGATTACAAAGTAACTGTTAAGACACCTTATGGCAACAAGTATGGCAACTACTCTGCAGATGGTGTTACCATGCTTAATACTGTAACCGGTCAGTCCGTTGCAGTTCTTAAGTTAGTCAATCTTGCAGATGATGATAAGGCTACTAGTACAGGTGCAAAGAAGAAAATCTTTACTAAGCTTGAAACCGGTACTTACATCATCGAAGCAAAAGATGCCAGCGGAAAAGCTATTAACGCAACATACTTCACAGTTAAGGATACGCAGGCTGCTCCTTCATTGAAGGTTAACAAGCTTTACACCGACAAGAATAATCTTGTTGATGCTGTAAACGATTGCTTCGACTTCGTAGTAAACGGTCAGTATCTGGATGTAGAGTATCTGATTGACGAGAACTATGCTGGCGATGTAGCAAATGCTGACGGTAGCAGATCTGCTCTCATCAAGAACGTATATGTATACGAA